>Ga0154567_115_pt2 | contig 275642 bp, 286 predicted proteins | sample RifGroF2_FD_105710 | JGI IMG/M metagenome (GOLD analysis project Ga0154567, IMG submission 105710) | Nitrospirae bacterium GWF2_44_13
GTCCTTGCAATCCCCGGCCTGCTGGCCATCCTGTTCATTCCCAAAGACGAAAAACCTGCCAACAAGTGACATTTAACAAACCGGATATTTGCCTCTACTTAAATCCATGCAGAATTTATTTATCCCTGAAAACTCTCTCTCAAATATCTCCTCTGCCGTCTTTGCTATCTCACCAATCCTTCTTCCCTCCTCAAGCAAAACCTGCGCAGTCGCAACCTGCGGTTCATCTATGGGCATGCCTATTCTGCTTAAAAGAAGGACATACACCTCTTTTATGCCTTCTGCCTTTTCGTAAATCTCTTTAGCGATTTTATGGGCAAGAACATTGTAAATCTTTCCGACATGGCTCACAGGATTTTTTCCTGCTGCCGCCTCTGTGCCTAACGGCCTGTTCAGAGAGATTAATCCGTTCACGCGATTGCCTCTTCCAACCTGTCCTGAATCTGCATCTTCTGCCGATGTTCCAAGAAGGCTTAAATAAACCCCTCCAAGCCCCCTGCCCTTTTCATCAAGTGTGTTAAAATGAACGCCTATCTTTTTAAATCCTTCATATCTCTCAAGAAATCTGTCCATCTCCCGGTGAATAACATCCTTCCTTTCAAAATAGTCTTTCTCCGATTTTATGTAATCTGCAAGCAAAGGCATGGCAACTGTTAAATCCAGAACATTTCCCCTTCTCAGCCCCATCACCTTTATATCCTCGCCTGTCTCCGGATATTTTTGTTTGAATTTTTTTGAATTGAGAAACTGTTCAAGCTCAAGAACAGTTTTTTCCGTGGGGCTTAACGGATAATATCCGACAGCGGCGGATGTATCATTTGCGGACCGCACTTTTCCTTTTCTTGAAAAAATGTCCGTAAGTTCTTCTGAACCGGGCGCAAGCACAATGCGGTATTTTAAATGCCTCTCAGGGTCAACAAATCTCATGTTATCTTTAATCCATTTCTTAGCAGCGCTAACTGCAATATCAGCCACAGGTATTTCTTTATTGCCTGCCCTGAAAGTCGCCCTGTCGCCTATTGTAAGCTCCATCGGCTTAAGAACCCTGCCGCCTCCAAAATATTTCTTAACCCTGCCCGCGGCAAGCAGGCCTTTGTCTATGTTGTGATGAAGAATTGTGCCGAACTGTCTGATATATTCCTTTGACAATGCCACTGATATTGCATCCATCATCGAATCGCACATGTAATCAGGATGCCCGATGCCTTTTCTCTCAACAATCTCAACCCGATGCTCTGTGATTGACTTGCCCTTATATGTTTCGACTACGATCATCGTCACACCTTCCAGCACATCTTCTTTGCCTTTGCCTTCTCCACCTCTTCTTTTTTTGCTTCATATCCTTTTTTCCCCATCATGCCGTAAGTGAAGTTCTTGCCCTCCTCAACACCGGGCTGGTTAAAGGGATTCACGCCGTATAAAAAACCTGTGAACGCTGTCGCCATCTCAAAGAAATGGAATAACTGCCCCATGTGGTAAGCATCTATCTTCGGAATGCTTATCGTCATATTCGGCCTTTTAATCTTTGACAGGGCAAGCTCTGTTGATTCCTGTTCTGCCTTAATAAGCTCTGAGAGCGTATGCCCTCCGAGATAGCTCGTTCCTTCCACATTTTTAAAAACTTTCGGGATTTCAAAATCAACCCCATAATCATCAATTTTTATGAATATGACAACCTTATCTTCCGGTCCTTCCATCCATAACTGAAGCTGGGAATGCTGGTCTGTTGTGCCGAGTGACGGATACGGCGTTAGCCCTGACCCTGATTTCCCGAGGCTCTCTGCCCATAACTGGCAGAACCATTCTGCCGTTGGTTTCAGTCCGTCCGCATAAGGAATCAAAACATTTATGTTTCTCTTTTCCTCTCTTTCCATGAGATAAAGCAATGTCCCGAAAAGATATGCAGGGTTTTTCCATATCTCCGCATCCGAGCATCTACTGTGAATATCCCTTGCGCCTTTAAGCATCTCACCTGAATCAATGCCTATAACCTCAGCGAGAAGCAAACCCACAGGGCTAAGGACAGAATATCTTCCTACAACACCCTGCGGAATTGAGAGTGTCCTAAATCCTTTTTCATCTGCAATCTTTCTCAGGCTGCCTTTTTCAGGGTCAGTTGTCGCAATAAAATTCTTTGAAGAATCAGAAACAGCGCTGTTCATCTTATCCCAGAGTATCATGAAGGAGGCCATTGTCTCGGCAGTGCTTCCTGACTTTGTGATGACATTAACCGCTGTTTTTTTAAGGTCTGCCAGTGATAAAATCCGCTGAAGCGTCCTTGGATCAGCATTATCATAAACAAACACCCTTGGCTTTTTGTCAAGGTTGTGGAAAGGGCTCAGCGCCTCCAGTATCGCCCTCGGGCCAAGTGCAGAGCCGCCGATGCCGAGGATTAAGAAGTTCTCAAATTTTTTCCTGACATCGGATGCAATTTTCTTAATCTCTGACGTGTCCTGTTCAAGAAGTCCTATGAATGCAAGCTCCGGCCTTTCTTTTGCTTTTATCCGCTTATCAATGTCATATACTGCTGCCTTTATGCCTTCTATCTGTTTCTCAGCAATGCCTTTTTCACCTATCACCTCTCCCATCATATTTGAAAAATTAAGCTCAAGCATAAAAGACCTCCTTGAATTCAGGCATCCTTCGCTGCCTTGAATCCCGCTATAAGAAGCACAATTAACACCGTAGTAATCCCCACAAAAATCCCTGCTATATTTATGACCTTAAGCCATAAAAGTATAATCAGAATTATTGAGAGGATAAAAAACCTTATAAGGCTGAGGAATACAAGCTTTCCGCTTACCTGCTCTCCCGTACCTATAAGCCCTCCGATACCCCACGCAAGCCCCTTGAGATTTGCAAGGGCAAGTATGCCGCCAATCAGAATGCTCACAGGCAGTTTTTTCCACTCAATCAAGGCAGAGATTATTGCAAAAGGTATCAGCGTAAAAGCCGACTGCTTATATACCTTTCTTACTATTTCCGTCATCTCCATCGTATGTCTTCCTCGCCATTCTTATGAGTTCGCGAAAACCTGCAATTATCCCGATTATTAAGAAGATTATAGTAAACCACGGAGAAGTATTGAAAAGCTTATCAAGCCCGTATCCTATTGCAAGCCCGACAAATGTTGCAAGCACAAGGTTAAGCCCTACTGTGCTTGCCTGAAGGAGCTGCTTGAATAGCGGTTTATCTGCCATAAAAGTTAGAAGAAAGTTGAGAGTTTTAAATCCGTCCTTATTTTAACTTTCCCTTAAAGATTCGTAAGCTGCCTTTACTGTCTGTTCTATATCTTTTTCTGAATGCGCAAGCGACATAAAACCTGCCTCAAACTGCGAAGGCGCAATATTAACGCCTCTATTAAGCATACCCGTAAAGAATCTTGCAAACCTTGCGGTGTCGGATGTCTTTGCGGTGTTGTAATCAAAGACTTCTTTATCAGTAAAATACGTGCAGAACATCGTGCCTGCCCTATAAAATCTGGTTTTTACGCCGGCTTTCCTTGCCGCGTCAATAAGCCCTTCTTCAAGCATTGCGCAGAGTTTTTCTAGTTTTTTGTATGTCCCTTTACCTGACAAAATCTTGAGGGTTTCAATGCCTGCCGTCATGGCAAGCGGATTCCCTGAAAGCGTGCCTGCCTGATAAACAGGGCCCTCCGGCGACACCATTGACATAATCTCTTTTTTGCCTCCGTATGCTCCGACAGGAAGCCCGCCTCCTATCACCTTGCCAAGACATGTCATGTCAGGCTTTATCTTAAAATATTCCTGAGCGCCTCCATACGCAACCCTGAAGCCTGTCATAACCTCATCAAATATCAGAACTATGCCGTATTTTTCTGTTATCTCTCTCAGCGCCTCGAGAAATCCGGGACGCGGAAGAACGCACCCGATATTACCAACAACAGGTTCGAGTATCACGCAGGCTATTGATTTCCTTTCTCTGTCAATCACCTTCCTCAATGCATTTGGATCATTAAACGGAAGAGTTATAGTATTCTGAGCATAGGATTTCGGAACTCCGGGGCTGTCAGGGATTCCGAAGGTCGTTGCGCCTGAACCTGCCTTAACAAGCAAGCCGTCTGCATGGCCGTGATAACAGCCTTCAAATTTTATTATCTTATCCCTTTTTGTAAATCCCCTCGCAACCCTTATTGCGCTCATCGTTGCCTCTGTTCCTGAATTCACCATCCTTACCTTATCCATTGACGGATATGCCTTAATAACAAGGTTTGCAAGTTCGATTTCAAGAGTGGTTGGAGCGCCGTAACTCGTGCCCTTTTCTGCTGCGGATTTGAGCGCCCTTACAACTTTAGGGTGCGCATGCCCGAGTATGAGCGGCCCCCACGAAAGCACATAATCAATGTATGAATTGCCGTCAACATCGTATATCCTGGAGCCTTTTGCTTTTGCTATGAAGATGGGATTTCCGCCTACAGCCTTAAACGCCCTTACAGGGCTGTTCACGCCGCCTGGAATTACAGCCTTTGCCTGATTAAAATATTTCTGCGATTTCCGATAGGTTTTCATCTTCTGAAAGTGCTCAAAGTCTATCATGAAGATATTTTATATGTCAAACATCTTCTGAATCATCACAGACAGGCGATTATTTGACTTTACGCATTTTTTTGGTTATTCTTCTGCATGTATTCAGGCACAAGACTACTTCTTATTACAGTCATTTTTTTATTCACGCTTCTGCTAAACATACCCTTTGGCTATCTCAGGGGAAAAACAAAAAAGTTTTCATTCAAATGGTTTCTTTATATACACCTGCCGATACCGTTTGTCCTGCTTGCAAGAATATTATCCAATACTGATATGACATATATCCCTCTGCTTGTATTAGCCGCAGTGATAGGACAGGTCTGGGGCGGAAAGCTGGAGTTTAAATCTTGAAAGCCAATATCCTCGTAAGCCCCCGCAAAATAGAGCTTCGTGAGTTAAATATTCCAAAGCCTTCCCGTGGAGAAATCCTTGTAAAAATCAAGGCAGCGCTTACCTGCGGAACAGACCTTAAGGCTTTCAGCAGAGGCCACCATATAATTCCAATGCCCGGAGTCTTCGGACATGAATTCTCAGGAGTAATTGCGGCAACAGGCAAAGGAGTAAAAAAATTCAGAAAAGGCAATGAGATAATGGCAGTCCACAGCGCTCCCTGCCTTAAGTGCAGATACTGCAAAAGAGGGCTTTTTAATATCTGCGAAAATATAATGGAGACCAAAGTCCTCGGAGCATTCGCAGAGTATATCCTGCTTCCGGAGCATATCGTGAAACAAAATGTATTCCGCAAACCTGAAAATCTGACATTTGAAGAGGCCGCATTCCTTGAACCGCTGTCATGCGTTATACACGGAATGCAGGGTTTAAATATAAAAAAAGGCGACAGGGCATTGATAATAGGCGCGGGGCCCATCGGGCTTCTCCATCTTCTTCTACTGAAAAATAAGGGCGCTGATGTGATAATTTCCGGCTTTGAGAAAAGGCGCCTTGCGCTTGCAAAAAAACTCGGCGCTGCGTCAGCAGTAACACCCAATAACATTGAATCTGAGGTAGAAAATTTTACCGGAGGGTTAGGCGTTGACTATGTCTTTGAGTGCACAGGCCAGCCTGCCGTATGGCAGTCAGCGGTATATTATGTCAGAAGGGGCGGAACAGTTATTTTATTCGGAGGATGCAAGACAGGCACGACAGTGACTTATGATACGAGCAGGCTTCACTATGACGAGATAACCTTAAAGGGAGTATTCCATTTCACGCCTGCTGATGTAAAAGAAGCGTATAACCTCCTGAAAAAACGGCAGATACCGGTGGCAAAACTGATTTCGGGGAAATATCTCCTGACTGACACTGAAAAGGCGTTTTTGAAACTCATGGAAGGCGAAGGGATAAAATATGCAATTATTCCCTGATACATGTTTCTCAGGTATTGGAAAACTGTTTCCATATGAAAGCCGCTAAGCTCTACAACTTCAATGACATTAGAATTGAGGACATACCTATCCCTGAAATTGGCCCCGGAGACGCCCTCATAAGGACACATGCCTGCGGTATATGCTCCGGCGATGTGATGCCGTGGTATATAGAGAAAAAAGCTCTGCTTGTCATCGGGCATGAGCCCACAGGCGAGATAGTGGAAACCGGCGAAGGCGTTACTTCATTTAAACCCGGCGACAGGGTTTTCACGCATCATCATGCGCCGTGCTTTACATGCAGGTTCTGCAGGCGCGGGGATTATGTCCAGTGCGAGACATGGAAAAACACAAAGATAATTCCCGGAGGGATTTCAGAATACATCCTCATACCCCGGATTAATCTTGAGAATGATACTCTGAGCCTTCCTGATACTCTGAGCTATGAGGACGGCACCTTGATAGAGCCGACTGCATGTGTTGTGAAAGCGCTGAAAAGAGCTGGCATAAGAAGAGGAGACACAGTCCTTGTTATAGGGCTTGGCTTCATGGGACAGTTAAATGTCCTGCTTGCAAGGAAATACGGCGCAGGCAAAATCATAGGCGCTGACATGGTTCAATTCAGGCTTCAAAAGGCAAAGGAACTCGGCGCTGATGAGGTGATTGATGTTTCAAAAAATAATTTGATAGAAGCCCTTAAAGAATTAACTAACGGAGAAATGGCGGATGTCGTGATTGTGGGGCCAAACAGCGCTGAAGCGATGAAGCAGGGCATAGGAAGCACAGGCGCAGGAGGAAAAGTCTTATTCTTTACTCCTGCAAAGCCCGATGAGAAACTTATACTTGACCCGAATGAACTTTATTTTAAAGATATAAATATAATCACAAGCTATTCATGCGGGCCTACAGACACGGCAGATGCCCTTGAAATAATAGAAAGCGGGATTGTAAGCGCTGAAAAGCTTGTTACGCACAGATTCCCGATAGAGAAAACAGCTGAGGCATTCAGATTGACGGCAGAGGCAAAGGATTCGTTTAAGAGCGTGATTGTGTTTGAATAGGACAGAGAGACATTCCTCACTACCGTGTTCCGTGGTCTTGCCTTTTGGGGATGGAGAGCGATAAGATAGGGATGCATGAGCAAATACGAAAAACTTTTGGATCAAGTCTTAAGAGGAACGTCTGATGCTAATATCCCTTTTGATGGTCTTTGCAATTTATTGCGGCATTTTGGATTTGAAATGAGGATTAGGGGTAGCCATCATATTTTTACAAAGGACAATATTATGGAAATCTTGAATCTGCAGCCCAAAGGTTCTAATGCTAAACCTTATCAGGTTAAGCAGGTTCGTAGTATAATATTAAAGTACAGGATAGGAGAAAAATCTAATGGCTAGACACGAAGTAATAATCTACTGGAGCGAGGAAGACAAGGCATTCATTGCCGAGGTTCCTGAGTTGCCCGGGTGTGCAGCGGATGGTTCAACGTATCAAGAGGCACTTGCTAACGTAGAGGTTGTAATTCAAGAGTGGATTGAAACTGCAAAAGAACTTGATCGCACCATTCCCCAGCCCAAAGGGCGATTAATGTTTGCATAGAAACTTTTCTGTCCTGCCCTGTTTTTTCACTCGCCCCTTTCCCATTCACCTATTTACCCATTCACCTTCCTTACGTACAGCCGTTCTTCTCGAAGCTTTAGCGAAGAGTCGCCCGTGGCAACCCCTCTTGCTTGCTATGGAACTATGGACTTTTTAAATGTTATGATACTGGCAGGATTTTGGGAGAATGGAACTGTTGCAGATAAGAAGTAAAAATACGGGAAGTGTCCCTATGTTTTCTCCAGAATAAAATATGGCAATTACAACTATAGATGAATTGTTAGATGAAATAAATGCCGAAAACTTAACCGAATATAAGTTCCCAAACATTGAGTTAAAACGGAACTGGGACAAAAAGCATGGCGAAAAAATAAGCGCGTTAGGTAACAAAACGGATGTCAACGTATCGTGGATGGTCATTGGAATAGAAGATAATGGAAAGTTGGCAAACCATGATGAACAATGGGCGAAACACACTGAGGAAGTTATTTCTCAACACATGAATTCTTCGCTAGATCCAGTACAGGCTTGCTTAGGGATAAAACCTTTTATTGTTAATGGTAGTTCTATTATTGTGATAAAAATAAGCAATCCTGGCGCAGTTGTTAAATGGGCGCATATTGCATATAAAGGCACTGGAACTACAATTTTGGCAATGAAACCAGAAGAAATTATGGAATTAACAATTAGCTTGCCCGGATTAACAGATTACTCGAAGCAAGTATGGGATGGCAAAATTGATATGGAGCTCACTGGAATATTTATTAAAAAGTTGCTTGAGAAAAGAGACGATTTGCCAATTGATTATAGTGACATTAATGCCGACGTGATTTTAAATATTATAAAAATAAAAGACACAAATACGTGTGGAATTTTATTCGGCAATTTTAAATACAGGGTCGTTTTTTATGATAAAAGAGAAGAACCTTTAAAAAATGAAACTCGATATGGGCTATTCAGTTTATTAAAAGACGAATTTATAGATGAGATACAAACCTGGGCAAAAACCTTGAATGCTATAAGTATGAAACCCTTTCCTGAAAGAGCATTAAAAGAAGGGTTAGCAAATTCTGTGGCTCATGCAGCATATTTTGAGAACAATGGTGAAATAATAGTGGAGATTTTTGCAGATAAAATTATAATTAGCAATTTATGTCTTCCTGAATGCGGTTACTTTGCTAATAAATGGTTTTCTCGTAGCCATAAGACAATGAATGGTTTGCTAATGGAAACGTTACGTTTAATAGGTATTGTTGATGAACTTGGAAGAGGTAAAAACCTGATATTTGCAGATTCAATAAAAGCTGGCAAAAAGCCGCCATGTGTTTCTTTGGAAAAAACTGGAAGGGTTAATAGATGGCGACTCTGTATTTATGGCGGATCTACGGATAAAGTACAGTTGCGACTATTCCAGAGGATAAGAGTCAATTACCCTAATGAGAAAAAAGCATTAATAGCTTATGCGTTAGTCTTGTGGAGTGGTCAACCGGTTAGTACCATCAAAACTTTTATCGATGATGAATCTGCGCCGATGATTGCTGAAATATTAAGCGATATATATGGTCCCATTTTTTATTATGAAAAAAATGATGCAATTGTTTTGAATCGCTGGGTTAGAGTTCTCATAGAAGAAGGGAAAGATTCAAAATCCTTCACAGTTGCTGAAGAGGATCAGTTGTATAAATTTGCTTACGATATTCAAACAAAATATTATAATAGTTCAATCACGCCAAAAGAGTTACGGAAATTAGCTCATATGGGTGACACAGAATCCGAGATAGTTTTAAGTTCTACCCTATTCAAAAAATGGGTTAAAGAAGGCAAATTGCATAAAATAAGCAAAGGCCATTATACTTTTAAGGAAAAATCTGAAACTGAAATGACACTAAGTAAAATGTTAGAACTATGGCGCAATAAGCAATTATAAAGAATAAATAGGGACAGCGACCGATTTTTTACAGCAGGAAAATCATAAATCAATCAAACAACGCTTCAAAGTCCCTTGGACTGATGATTTTGACGCCCCTAAAGTTTTTCACTGCCAGTAAATCAGCATCTCCTGTTACAAGATACGCTGCCTTTGCTGCGAGAGCGCAGGCAAGGACGTTGTCGTCATCGGCATCCCCGCAAATGTCCGTAATTTTGACGTAGAAAATAATTAGGGACACATCCCAGTTTTTTAATAGCCCTTTCTACCCGTTCGCCTCATTTATTGAAATTTCAGATAACTGCGTCGTGAGGAGGTGCATCGAAAATAAAGTGGCAATGGGCCCGGCAATACCTGCACTACAGTTTTAGCCCCTTGAGCACTGATTTTTTCCCGCCAAAACCAGGGCGCTGCTCAACAGAAAACCCCGCATCAATAAGCCCGCGTCTTACAGCTCCGGCAACAGTAAAGGTAGCACAGGTTCCGCTGGCCTTTGTTTTTTCTCCAATCGCCATAAGAAGCTCATGCCGCCAGATGTCAGGGTTTTTCTTTGGTCCATGGCCATCCAGAAACCATGTGTCACAGGGAATTGTGAGTGCACTGACCATTTCGAGGGCCTCCCCGATCCAGAGATTCAGGGTCAGGACGCCAAAAGGCCGTGTGAGTTGTATCTGGTGCCACCCTGGCCTGGAAATTTCTATACTGCTGTAGGCCCGGACAAGCAGATCAATAAGCGGGCCAACCTCTGTTCTGAATCCTCCGAGAATGGACGCAATTCGCTCAGAAGTGATTGGATGCAGTTCAACGGAATTGTAGGTGATCGCTATATCTGTGATGCCGCAATTGTCCAGAAAATCCATGAGGGCAATGAGCAGACGGCCTGCGCCGAAACCTGTTTCTCCTATTCTGAATTCTTTCCTCCCCGGCCCTGCGGCAGAAAGAATATCCATGATGCCGGTACCCTGAAAAAAGATGTGCTTCGCTTCTTCAATGGCATTGACAACATCGAAATAGCGGTCGTCATAATGTTCGTTCACAAGATAGGGAGGGATCTTCATGTCAGCTCAAGGCCGCAGCCAGGACATTTTCATATTACAAATATCTCCACGGCACTGCTGTGATCATATCATTCAATTTCTCTTGAAGCCTGCCGGTCGTAAAATAAACAGGGACAGCGACCGGTTTTTTCCCCAACCCTTACGCTGCCTTCAGCGGCCTTATCCTGCCAAGTGTTGTCTTGTTTTCCGGAGCGTTAAAGCAATCATTCAAAAATTTTTACCAAATTTTTTACAGGCAATGTATAAACATTTTTACCTAGCGGATAGGATTCCTCGCCCGGATATACAACATATCCCTTTCTGCATGCCAAGTCCTCATATGCGTTCCAAAACCCTCTTTCAAGCTTCGGGCTAATAGAATATTTAATCTCGACAGCCGTGGGTTTATTTTTGCCATCGAACACCACTAAATCTATTTCTGCGCCTGCGCCTGTTCTGTAAAAATATATCTGCCGCCTCGCCGGAAGATTTCCTATAATCTGCTCGATGATAAATCCCTCCCATGAACTGCCCAAAGATGGATGGCTATGCATATCTTCGTTAGTCATTATATTCAAAAGTGCGTGGAGCAGCCCCGTGTCCCTGATATAAACTCTATGAGACTTTATAAGCCGTTTTTTTGTATTGGAGTAAAATGGCTGTAGCTGTCTCACTATAAAGGTTTCTTCAAGAATGTCCAAATAGCTTCTCACAGTAGGGGCAGATATCCCCAAACTGCCTGCTATCTTGCTCGCATTCCATAACTGCCCGTGAGAGTGTGCAACCATTGTCCAGAATCTTCTTAACTGCAGAGCAGGGATATGAATTCCAAGCCTGGGGATATCCATTTCAAGGTAGGTTTTTATAAAGGCTTCCCGCCATGCAAAACTTTCTTCGTCATTTTCGGACAGATAGCTTTGCGGATAGCCGCCTCTCAGCCAGAGACGCTGAATCCTCTTTTCGTCTATTTCCCGAAATACAAAAGGAGATAATTCATGATAGATAATGCGTCCTGCCAGGCTCTCGGATGAATGCTTTATGAGTTCAGGCGATGCAGACCCCAATATAAGAAACCTGCCTGCCGTTCTTTTCCTGTCTACGAGCGCGCGAATTAAAGGAAAGATCGCAGGCATGCGCTGGATCTCATCAATAATTATGAGCGCATCTGCAAACTGGCCGAGATATAACTCGGCATCTTGCAGTTTGTTCAGATCGGAAGGAAGTTCCAAGTCAAGATAAATAACATTCTTTTTTGCCCTGCTCTTAATCATTTTTGCAAGAGTTGTTTTTCCGACTTGGCGCGGGCCTAATATGCCAACAACGGGATATTTCAGCAAGGATTTTTCAACCCTCTCTTGCAGTAAGCGTTTTATCATGCTTGTATTTTAAAAGATACGCTTTCAATTTGCAAGGTAAATATTCCGAACCCAAAATCAAACTTTAAAACATGTTAAACTATTTTTACTATGGCAAGGAAAACTCCAATATCCTGCGATTGGAGAACTGGCGCAGTTCTGAAAGGGAAAAAACCGCCTAAAGAAAACAAGAGCGCTCTTTATAAACACAAGGGCAAATTCAGATGGCAGGGGATAAAGGTTGAGAAATATAAGCAAAGCAGCGGCGGATGGGCAGATACTGCAAGGCAGACATTAATCGGCAATCAGGGAGAGACAGCTAAGTTTCATGTCAGGTATTTTGAGATAGCACCCAGCGGATGCAGCAGCTTTGAGAGGCATAAACACGAGCACGTTGTTATATGCGTGAGGGGAAAAGGCAAGGCTACTGTTGGAAGGAAATCTCATGCAATTGACTTTCTTGATACGCTTTACATCTCTCCAGGCACACCTCATCAATTAAGAAATCCTTTTAAATCGCCGTTTGGTTTTTTCTGCATTGTGAACGCGAAAAGGGATAAGCCGAAACTCCTGACTGCATAGATATATGGAGACAAAACAGTGACAAACCCTATCCTTATCGTAGAAGACGACAAAAAAATCGCGAGGGTCGTGAAGATCTATCTTGAAGAGGCGGGGTTTAGAACAATTCACGCGGAAAAAGGCAAGGACGCGATAGAATCCGCTTTAAAAGAGAAACCCCTGCTCGTAATCCTTGACCTGATGCTTCCGGACACAAGCGGCGAGGAATTAATTCAGGAATTAAAGGAGCTTGGCGATTTCCCTGTTATTATGCTCACCTCAAAGTCATCCGAGGAAGAAAGGGTTGCGGGTTTTGCCCTCGGCGCTGACGACTATGTTGTAAAACCGTTCAGCCCGAAAGAATTGGTTTACAGAGTCAAAGCGCTCATGAAACGGCTACAGAAAAAAGATATGACTGTTTCAGAACCAATGAGCTTTAATAACGGCCTCCTGATAATAGACGAACAAAGTTATGAGGTTAAGAAAAACGGGCTGTCCATAAATCTTACGCCAACAGAATTTAAAGTCCTCTTTAGTATTGCTTCAACTCAGGGAAAGGTCTTTACAAGGGAAGAACTCGTGGATAACGCCCTCGGCTATCAGTTTGAGGGATATGAAAGAAGCATTGACGCGCACATAAAGAACATACGCCATAAGATAGAGGATGACCCTAAGAATCCTGCGTTTATACATACAATTTACGGCGTTGGATACAGGTTTTCAGGGAAGAGAGATGCTTAAGAGCCTCTGGATAAAATTTCTCATCCTTCTTTTAGGAGTCTCCATCATTGCGCTTTCATCCGCTTTGGTCCTGAGGGAACTGATGATAAAAGACTTCAGGGAATATCTTGAAGGCGAGCTTGAAGACAGGGTTTACTGGGTAATGGCGGATATTGAGAGGATTTATGAAAAACATTCCAAATGGGAAAAAGACACGGTAGCAGAAGACGCGGTATGGGCGCTGATGCTTGGCCTTGAGATAAAGATTAAAGACGCGGAAGGCAATATCGTAATGGATACGGAAAAAGCAGTCAGCGCCCTTTCGCCTTTAATAAAGCGCAGAGTTATGTCAGTCTCAAATTTTACTCAATCGGAAAATCAAAATGCATTTCATCCCTACCCTCTTTTCCTGAAAGGCAAGGAAATCGGAACACTTGAAGTGAGATTTTTACGGACAGGAAAGGAAGGCATTTTCATAAAACGCTCTAACAGGTTTCTTTTGTTTTCTCTTTTTGCATTAGGCGGGCTTGCCATTGTCCTCAGTATTATCTTCTCAAGAAAGTTGACTAATCCTATTAAGAGGCTCGTCTCTGCTGCAAAGGCTGTCAGCGAAGGCAACTTAAAAAGCAGGGTTAAAATCTCTGATAAAGATGAAATAGGGAAATTGTCAGAGACTTTTAACCTTATGGCAAAAAACCTTGAAGTGCAGGAATCGCTCAGGAAAAAACTCATCTCCAACATCGCCCACGAATTGAGGACTCCGATAAGCGCCATGAGGGGAGAGCTTGAAGGCATGGTAGACGGCCTGATTACCACAGACAAAGGACAGCTCCAGTCTTTATATGAAGAGACGGGAAGGCTGAAAAATCTTCTTGACGGGATTGATGAGCTTTCTCAGGCACAGGCAAGCGCCTTATCGCTAAGGAAACAACATATTGAACTCAAACAATTTTTAAAAAACATTATAGAAAGATTTAGTAAACTTTTTTTGGATAAAGGCATTGCTCTTGAATTTCAATGCGGCGACGTGATGATCAATGCTGACCCCGACAAACTCAGCCAGATTGTGATAAACCTTCTGAGCAACGCGCTCAAGGCAACGGATAAAAACGGCAGCGTGCAGGTAGCAGCAGGCAAAAAAGATAATGAAATATCCATGGAGGTCTCTGATACGGGACGCGGAATAAAAAAAGAGGACATTCCCTTTGTTTTTGAAAGATTTTTCAGGGCGCTGCCCGGAGGGCTGGGGCTGGGGCTTGCGATTGTAAAGGAGCTTGTTGACGCGCATGACGGAAGAATTGAAGTAAGGAGCGAATATGGAAAAGGCACGGTTTTTACAGTGTATATTCCAATAGATTGATAGTTATATAACCTTCACAATTCCTCATAATTCCTTCGCTGTCCTTTCACAATCCTTTGATATTCTGTAGTCAGCAAATCAAAGGAGAAAGGAGGTGAAGAAAATGAAAAGAGCAATGATAATAAGTCTGGCAATGGTAATCGGCTTGTTCCTGACAGGCGCTGCCTACGCAATGTGGGGTGGATACGGACCCGGTCCCTGCATAACTGTAACAGGCGCTGATATTGAAACCGTTAAGAAATTCCAGAAGGAGACATTGAGTCTGAGAGACGAAATAATGACAAAGAACCTTGAACTTCAGGCTGAGTATAATAAGCCAACGCCTGACACAAAGCGTATCGCCACAATCCAGAAAGAGGTTATAGACCTCAAGGGAAAGATTCATGATATCGCAAACAAGCACGGAATAAAAATACCTGCAGGACAAGGCATGATGGGCCGTGGTATGATGGGAAAGGGAAAAATGAGAGGCATGGGCAATCCGTGGCCTATGTCACAGCAGTAAGAAATTGTGTGAGGGGGCCATGGCCCCCTCACACAATTTAATTTTTATGAAAAGATTATTTTTAATAACATTCTTATTGACATTTCTTAGCGTATTAACACACGCAAACAAGGCACTTTCTCAACCTCATCAGCACGAATGGATGGAAAAAGCTCCTTACGGCGATTACTGCCCGGGCTATAAGAGGAAATGGTATGGGGCAAAGATAACGGTAAAAACTGCGGAGGAGGCAAAAAAAATCCTTCAGGAATATTTTTCTAAAGATGAAGTAAAAATCGGCCTGATTTCCGAAAGAAGATGGTTCTTCAGGGCAGAGATATTGGATAAAAATGATGCCCTCGTAGATGTTGTAATCATAGACAAAAGAACAGGCAGGATGCGGTCAATATATTAGAATGCATGATGCACAATTGGATGAGGGGAAGATTGGATGTGTAAATTCATAATTCCTTCAAAGTCTTCACTTAATATAAACATAAAAACTGCATAAACCCCTCTTAGAAATTGAATACATTTAACGGGGTAAACACGGAGTTAATTAATATGATATTTTTTGTTTTATATGTCCTAATGCCGTTAATCATGTTATTCCCGACTGTCACTTATGGACAAACAAGAACACTCAATATTGTCTATACAGGCGGCGTGAATGGCGAGCTTGAACCATGCGGCTGCTCTCCAAAGACTGATTTTGGAGGTGTTGCAAGACGCGCAGGTTATCTTGCCGAACATCGGAAAATGCTTTCTCCTTATATTCTTATCGATTCCGGGAATTTTATAGACAAGGATACCCCTCAGGGAAGGCTCAAGGCAGAAGCAATGCTGAAAGCCTTCAGCATTATGAAATATGATGCAGTGGCTTTTTTAAAAATGGAAAAGGAATTCCCTTACAGCTTCTTTTCCGGTCTTTTAAAAAAAAATAAAATCCCTGTTATCTCTGATATGCCTCAATATAAACAGTCTATCTCTATAAAGCGTGAAGCTTTTGCTGTTAATGTCAGCGTTAACCCGATGAATTATCAAAAGGGCAAGTTGAATATCCTTCTTACAGATAAGCCTGTTTCCGAGATTAAAGACCTGAAGGGATGGGATGTCATAATACTCTCATCAGGAGAAATCCTTGAAGAGCCTCTCAAGGTAAATGGAACGATTATTGTAAGCGGTTATCCAAAAGGAGAGAGATTGGGTATCCTGACACTACAGTTTGACAGCGGTGGAGAGGTCTTAGAATCTAAACACAAGTGGCAGGCCCTTGGCAAAGATATAAAAGAAGATATAAATGTCCGCAAGGCTTTAAAGGAGTACGATGCTGGGGTTGCCGGGCTTTTAAAGGATGACAGCAAGCCGTTAGCTAAGATGTCTTACCTTGGTTCTTCTAAATGCGGAGAGTGCCATCAACCTTTTGTTGAGAGCTGGAAGAAGACACGGCATGCCGGCGCCTTTTCTTCGCTTGAGCGGGTTGGCAAGTCAGGAGACCCTGAGTGTATAAAGTGTCATACTGCAGGCTTTGGTGAAAAAGGAGGTTTTTACAACGCTAAAAAAACGCCAATGCTGACAAATGTTCAATGTGAGGCGTGTCACGGACCCGGAGGAGAGCACCTTTTGGATTTTTCGAAACCGATGCAGCCTATGGCGGAGTCTGTCTGTCTAAAATGCCATACAAAGAGCACAAGTCCTGATTTTAATTATCCGATTTATCTGGAGAAGGTAAAACATAAATAATTGGGAGACAAAGGAGAGATAAGATGTTCAAAAAAATGTTTTTAGTGTTAACGTTTTTAGCAGCAGCGTTTTCACCATTAAGGGTAGATGCCGAGATTTTTATAAGAGGTGTCTATACCAAGCTACCGTTGCAGCAATTTAAATTTGACGGCAAAACAGTAGAGGTAATAGAGTTTCTAAGCTTCTACTGTGACGGTTGTTATTCCTTTGAAAGGGCAATCCCTGCTATCAAAGGAAACTTCCCCAAAAAGATTAAATGGAAGACCGTCCCAATCTACTGGGGCAAGGGTTCTCCAAAACCCGGAGAGGCGTATTTTCTTGCGGAGGAGGCAGGCAAGGGAGAAAAGATAAAGGAAGCCCTTTTCCGCGCCCACTTTGTTGAGAAAAAGAACATAGGCGATGTAAAAGTGCTTGAAGACATAGGACAAAAAATAGGGCTTGGCGCTGATTTCGGCAAAAGACTGAGAGCAGGGGATAAGGCAAAAGATGTTCAGAAGGCGTTGGACATGACCGGTATGTACGGCATTGAGGAAACCCCAACCTTAATCATTGCCGGTAATATTATGACAAATCTCCATCCCTTTAATCATAACGCCGATGCACTCAGGGAAAATGTCATAATGATTCTTAGAAGCATACTTAAATGATAATGTGTTTTAAGAAGTGAGTCCTCCATGCGAGTCCTTGCTTGTTTAAGACAAACAATTTTATACTTAAAAACTTAAATTTCATCCCGTCTCAGGCGGGCTCGTAGAGGAGAACACCTAAGTGGAAGAAAATAAGAATCAGACGCTTACGGACAAAATATGGGATATCTTTTCATCGGTAAAATTTGCCGTTGTGATTTTTGCCCTTATCGCCCTTACCTCAATAATAGGCACAATCATAGAGCAGAATGCAGCACCTGAAAAAAACATAAAACTCATCGGCAAGCTCTTCGGAGATTCTCTTGCCCCAACGCTGTATAACGCATTTGATTTCTTGGGCTTTATGGATATGTACCACTCATGGTGGTTTGTCGCGCTGCTTATGCTTTTTGCCGCAAATCTCACGGTTTGTTCCATTGACAGGCTTCCGCTGATATGGAAACTCGTCAAAGAGCCCGTTAAACCGTTGACTGATGAACAGTTCAAAAAGCTCGGCAAAAAAGAAATAGCCCTTAAAGGCAAAACTGAAAAGATTAAAGCGGCAGCAGGATTTGCCATAAAAAAAGCTGGGTTTAAATTCCTTGAAACAAAAGAAGTTGACGGGTATCAGCTATACTCAGAAAAAGGCAACTACACACGGCTCGGTGTTTACATAACACACTTGAGCATTCTTCTGATATTAATCGGCGCAATCATAGGAATATTCTTCGGCTTCAAAGGATTTTTAAACCTTCCCGAGGGCAAGACATACTCAGTTGCTTTTGCCCAGACAGGGCATCTGACTCCTGCTCAAGAAGAAGATATGGAAAAGATTATAGCGGCGTTGCAGTCAGTGGAAGGAAGCACTTTAAAGGCAGCGCAGGAATTAGGCATGGAGGAACAATCACTAAAGTTAAAGATGAAGAGATACGGCATCCGGCCTCTCGGGTTCAGCATCAAATGCAATGATTTCAATGCTGACTTCTACAGCAACAGCGATATGCCAAAGACCTACAAGAGCTGGATTACAATCACGGAGAATGGCGCACCGGTTAAAATAAACGGAAAGGAAATACAGGAAATAGAGGTTAATACGCCATTGAAATACAAAGGCGTAACATTCTATCAGTCAAGTTATGGGCTTACCCCAGGAGGCTGGGAAAACAGCGTGTTTAAATTCAGAGTAACGCCTAAGGACGGCAAAACAGAAGACATTGAATCCGGAGTTGAAGGCTCATTCAGAATCCCCGGCACAAATCTCACAGGGAAGATCGAGAACTTCTCGCCTGCCATCGGCTTTGACCAATCGACAGGCAAACTCTTTACATATGCAGAACAGATGAATAACCCTGCTGTCTTAGTCAGTTTTTATGAAAATAACAAAAGGAAATACGGCGGGTGGATACTCAAGAGATCTCCTGAGACATGGAAACTGCCTGAAGGACATATCATGGAGTTTGTTGACCTATGGGGAATCCAGTACACAGGGCTGCAAGTCAGAGACGACCCCGGAGTGTGGGTTGTTTACCTCGGATGCATTGTAATGAGCATAGGCCTATATATCGCTTTCTTTATGAGTCATAAAAAAATATGGCTCAGGATTATTGAAGAAAAAAACAGCACGAGGATAATCGTTGCTATGACCGCAAATAAAAATAGGGAAGCTTTTGAAAGGAAAATTGATAATATGTTTGCCCTTCTGAGCAAATCGGTAGAGGGAGGAAAATAATGGACAGTTCCACACTATTCGGCATATCCACAATGGCTTACATACTGGCAATGATAATCTACATCGCATATCTTGCCTTCAGAAATTCTCAGACAGGCACAGCAGCAACAGCGCTTACGATAACAGGATTTATCTCCCAGACATTAGCAATTGCAGCAAGATGGTCTGAGTCTTATGTGCAGTGGACAACCATGACGCCTGAGAGTTCAGCTGTAATGTCTCTTCTGCGAAGCGCTCCTCTGAGGAATCTCTATGAATCTCTGGTATTCTTTGTCTGGTGCCTTATACTCGGGTATCTGATAATAGAGTTCAAATACAAAAACCGCTCTTTCGGAGCATTCATAACCCCTGTGGCAGGAATTGCGCTTGCGTTTATCGGACTATCCGGCATGCCAAAAGATATATCGCCATTGGTTCCTGCACTCCAGAGCAACTGGCTTTTGGTACATGTAATAATGAGTTTTATAGCCTACGCAGCATTTGCAATCTCATTCAGCACAGGATTGATGTATCTCATAGCCACATCAGAAAGACAGGAAAAAAGGCATGTCTTCTGGGTTGTATTTTCGGTCTTTGCAATACTGCTTGCGCTTATCTCCCAGAGTCCGGATACAATTATGCTGTGGATAATCAGCTTTGCCTTTGTCATAGCGGTGGACATAAAGCAGAACATAGACATTGCCAGGCGCATATCCTCAAAGAAAGAAGGCAATTCCGGAGGGGCGTTAAAAACAACGCTGACCGTAATCGGCCTTTCGCTTATCAGCATAGCGGCAATATTAATATTCATACAGCTTGTTAAGCTTCAGATTATAAAGGCAGACGATGCGGCAAAACTGAGGCATCTTGAGACCGCCGCACGCGCATCTTCATTCACGGGAAACATTATGGGGATTGTCGGTTTCATATTCTTCATCTGCATTGTATTGATAAAATACCTGATTCTGAAGAAGGAATATTATCTCTTCTGGACTTTAAACTCAGGGATATTCATATTCGTGCTTATGGCTATGGGCCTTGATTTCCTGATGTTCAGGGTTATGGGAACAATGCCTGCACAGGACGGCGGAGTGGGCCTCAAGGCAACGCTTCTCAGCCATTCTCCTGTTATTGCGGTGGCCAGTTATGCGTCACTAACAGCCTTTTTGTATGCCATCTGGCGCTACGGCCATATATTAAAAAAGATGATTTCAGGCATCAACATTTCTACAGATTTTCTTGATGAGATTACATACAAGAGCATATCTATAGGGTTTCCTGTCTTCACGCTCGGAGGACTGATATTCGGCGCTATATGGGCTGATCAGGCATGGGGAACATACTGGGGCTGGGACCCGAAAGAGACATGGTCGCTGATAACATGGTTCGTCTATGCCTTTTTCCTTCACAGCCGCCTGCTCAGAGGATGGAAAGGCAAAAAAGTTGCAATCGTCGCAGTGGTGGGTTTCGTAGTTGTAATCTTTACCTATATCGGCGTTAACCTGCTTCTTTCAGGACTTCATTCTTATGGAGGCATGGAATAGAGCAGCGCTTGAAGCCCTGCTTCTGCTTGCGATATAATATTTAAAAATGAGACTTACACAACGGAGGAATTAAATGAACAACATAAAGACACTGTTTCTGCTTGTGGCCTTAACCCTTGTTCTTGTATGGGCAGGTGGCGCATTCGGCGGAAAGAATGGAATGACCATAGCCCTTATCATTGCGCTGGGGCTGAACCTCGTTGCCTACTGGTTCAGCGATAAGATTGTGCTGAGAATGTACGGCGCAAAACAGGTAACAGAGGCAGATGCCCCTGAACTCTACGGCATCGTAAGAAGGCTTAGCCGGAAGGCGCAGATGCCAATGCCAAAGGTTTACATGATAGAGGGAGACCAGCCAAATGCCTTTGCGACAGGCAGAAACCCAAAACACGCTGCTGTTGCCGTGACATCAGGAATTATGCGCATCCTGAGCAGCGACGAGCTCACAGGAGTAATCGGACATGAACTCGCGCACATCCAGCATAGAGACATACTGATAAGCACAATTGCCGCTACTATTGCAGGAGCTATTAGTTATCTTGCGCAGATGGCGCAGTGGGCAGCTATCTTCGGAAACAGAAGCGATGACGAAGAAGGAGGCAGCCCTGTTGCGGCGCTTGTGATGATGATAGTGGGCCCGATAGCCGCGCTTCTTATCCAGATGGCAATTTCACGTTCAAGGGAATATGTTGCCGATGAAGGCGGCGCACGTCTTGCAGGCAATCCAAGATACCTTTCAAACGCCCTGAAAAAGCTTCACACGGCATCACAGCAGATTCCCATGCATGCCACCCCTGCAACATCCCACATGTTCATAGTCAACCCTCTAAGCGGAGGAGGACTGTTAAAACTCTTCAGCACCCACCCTCCGATGGAGGAAAGAATAGCAAAACTGGAATCCATGAGCCTTTAGCTTGACTCTTAACGCTGTGATTGCTCACAATATTGATGAACATGAAGACCCTTGTAACAGGAGCCACCGGATTCATCGGAAGCCACCTTGTTGAAGAACTTTTAAAAAGAGGATACAGCGTTACCTGTCTTGTAAGAAGAACCTCTAACCTTCAATGGATAGACGGGCTCAATGTCAGATTAATATACGGAGACTGCGCGATAAAAGAATCCCTGCTTAATGCAGCCGCTGATTTTGATTATATTTTTCACCTCGCGGGGCTTACAAAGGCGGCAAATGAAAAAGACTTCTTTTCAGCCAACGCACTCGGCACAGAAAATCTTATTAATGCCGTGATAGAAAAAAATCCTGCTGTCAAACGCTTTGTTTACCTGAGCAGTTTAGCCGCAGCAGGGCCGAGCTGCAACGGCGCGCCGTCTAAAGAAACGGGCGAACCAAAGCCTGTCTCAGCCTATGGCAGGAGCAAACTTGAAGGTGAACGTATAGTTATGAAGCACAAAAGCGCCATCCCTGTGACTGTCATCAGGCCGCCTGCCGTATACGGCCCCAGGGACAAAGACTTTTATATCTTTTTCAAACTCCTGAAAAAAGGCATCTCTCTAAGCTGGGGGGAATGCTACTATTCGCTGTTATATGTGGACGACCTTGTCAGAGGGGCTATTCTTTCCGCAGAAAGCAAAACAGCGGAAGGCGAAATCTTTTATCTGTCCGACGGCAGGATATATTCAAATGAAGAAATAACAGAGGCTATAGCTCTTACTCTTGAATCAAAGCCGGTAAGATTAAAAATACCGAAATCTTTAATGCCGGTGATTGCAGGCATTGGACAAAAACTTGGCAATCAGGGTAATATTATAAACAAAGACAAGATACGAGAATTGCAGCACTCTTACTGGACGTGCGATTCAACAAAATCAAGAAATGAGTTGGGCTTCATCCCAAACGTAGGAATAAAGGAAGGTATAAAATGGACAGCGGATTGGTACAGGATCCATCAGTGGCTGTAAACAAATCACCCGATATCTTTGAAAAATGCCTCAAGTTTACAAAGGCAAAGGAATTGATATCTTGCGGGCTTTATCCTTATTTCAGAGTCATTGAGAGCGCCCAGGATCCTGAAGTCATTATTAGCGGCAGAAAAATGATTATGGTGGGTTCAAACAACTACCTGGGGCTGACAAATCATCCAAAGGTAAAAGAAGCCGCCATTGAGGCTGTGAAAAAATACGGCTCGGGATGCGCCGGCTCACGTTTTTTGAACGGAACTCTGGATATTCATGTCGCTCTGGAAGCTAAACTCGCGCGGTTTATGCGCAAAGACGCCGCGCTTATTTTCTCAACAGGGTTTCAGGTCAATCTCGGAGTAATCTCCGCCCTCATCGGAAAGGACGACATTATAATCATAGATAAGATGGACCACGCAAGTATAATTGACGGCTGCAGGCTCTCTTACGGCGAGGTAAAGAAATTCAGGCACAACGACATGGCTGACCTGAAAAGGGTGCTGGAAGAAAATAAAAATAAAGGCAAATTAATCATCGTTGACGGCGTATTCAGCATGGAGGGAGACATAGCAAAACTCCCTGATATCGTGGAACTCGCAAAAAAGTATGATGCGCGGCTGATGGTTGACGACGCCCACGGCATTGGAGTCCTCGGCAAAACAGGCAGAGGCACGGCAGAGCATTTCGGTCTTGAAGATGAAGTGGACCTCATCATGGGGACCTACAGCAAATCACTTGCCTCCATAGGAGGATTCATCTCAGGAGACTCTGACATAGTTCATTACATAAAACACTTTGCGCGCGCTCTGATATTCAGCGCAAGCCCACCCCCTGCTTCAGTAGCTGCCGTAAGCGCAGCTCTTGATATCATAGAAAATGAACCGGAAAGAAGAGCGAGGCTCTGGAAAAATACAAACAGGATGCTCAAGGGACTCAGAGAACTCGGATTTGAGACAGGCCCGAGCGAGACGCCGATTATTCCCGTAATAGTCGGGGATAATGAACTGGCGTTTAAGATGGCAATGATGATGCAGGAAGAAGGAGTGTTTGCAAATGTTGCGGTAAGCCCTGCAGTGCCGAACGGAAAGGCCCTAATAAGAACAAGTTATATGGCAACCCATACAGACGAGCACCTTGATATCGTCCTTAGCGCCTTTGAAAAAACCGGCAGGGCCTTAGGGCTGATAGAGTAACTTGAAGACAAATCTTGAACTCTATAAAGGTCATAGAGGTCAAAACCGGCAAGTGCCTTGATGCCTTTATAAAATTCCCGTTTGCTTTATATTCTGAAAATCCTTTTTATGTCCCGCCGCTGATAAAGGAACTGAAGGAACAATTCTCAGATAAAAATCCTTTCCTGAATCACGCAAAGGCCAGATATTTCATCGCTGAAAAAGACGGGAAATGCGCAGGCAGAATAATCTCAATAGTGAACCGGCGGCACATTCAGCTTCACGATGAAAAGGCAGGGTTCTTTGGCTTTTTTGAATGCGTCAATGACGCCGGAGTTGCATCAGCGCTGCTGGATAGGGCAGCGGAAGAACTTAAGAGAGAAGGCATGGAGATAATCAGGGGGCCGATGAATTTTTCAACCAACGAAGAATGCGGATTCCTCATTAATAATTTTGAGGAACATCCGATGCTGATGACTCCTTACAACATGCCTTACTATGCGGATTTAATGGAAAGCTGCGGCATGCATAAGGCAAAAGACCTTTATGCATACATCTATGACGTAAAGGACGCTCTTCCTAAAAAAGTTCTCAGGGTTGCGGCAATAGCAGAAAAACGCGGCATCACTGTGCGGCCTGTGAATAAGAAAAGATTCTCAGACGAGATGAAGGCATTCAAAGAGATTTACAATTCAGCATGGGAAAATAACTGGGGCTTTATACCGCTTACAGACAATGAGATTGACTGCCTCGGCAACAGGCTCAGGCAGATAGTTGTTCCGGAACTTACGCTGATTGCGGAAGACAACGGCAATCCGGTAGGTTTTCTGGGCCTCCTTCCCGATTTCAACCGCGTCCTGAAGCATATGAACGGCAGGCTCAACCCTGTAACAATAATGAAGGCCTTGTATTACTCAAAAAAGATAAAAGACCTAAGGCTGCTGCTCCTCGGCATAAAAAAAGATTACAGGAACAAAGGCGTGGACGCAATTCTCTTCAGAGAGGGATTCAAGGGCATAAAAAAAGGCAGATATAAAAGGGTTGAGTTTTCATGGATACTTGAGGATAATATTGCTGTGCAGAGAATTGTTGAGATGACGGGCGGAAAGTTATACAAGCAATACCGGATATATGAGAAGAAGTTATAAAAGCTGGCCTGCCTAACACTTCCTGTAGTCCGCACCAAAGCCGGTGTGTCAAAGACTGTGGATTAACGCCTGCAAGACAATAGCCAATTCAATGCCTTGACAGCGGATATATATGATGTGTATATTTATGAATTGTATCAGGTACAGCTCAGGAGGTTAATGTGAAGGAGCTATTTTATGCACTTTCTATTACAGCAATCGGAGTAATGGGGTATGCGTTATTCAAGGTAATCAGCTTGAACAAAAAACTCCAGGGCGGGACAGTCGGCAAGACATGGAAACTTCTCTATTACATGATAGGGCTTTTTACGGCAGGCTATCTGACAACCCTGTTGTTCCCTGTATTGCCGGATTCGTCTCAAAGGGTTATTGTGGGCATTGTATTTCTGGTTGCGGCTGTATTTGTTGTTATGGTTATCAATCTTTATTTAAAGATAATAAAAGATATAGGATTAGATCAGTAGATGACTGTTAAGGAAGATTTAAAGACTTTCATTAAAGAGCGCCTTACCGAAAAAGCAAGCCCCCTTTTTCTTAAGCGGGCATTAGACTCTTTGGAGCTTGCTGAGGATAAAGAGTCCCTCAGATCCGCAGTCGAAAGGGTCTGCCGGATGATATCTCTCTTCATAGACACAGAACTTGCACAAGAAATGTCCGAGACTCTCAAAACAAGACTTGTGAAAAAAAATTAAGAAAACCGCCCCTCACCTATAAGCCTACAATCTTCATATGGCTGAAGTTGATTTTATATGCCCAACCCCTCACCAAAAAAACTGTTGAAACTTGCGGCATTTAAGGATAAGCTATATCAGTATTTTTCGTTTAGGGAAGAAATTACAGAGTAATGTAACCCTTGTTAGAAAAGCCAAATATAAGATTTTTTTCTAACGGGGTGAATTACTTTCTTGACAAATAGCAAAACCATGTGATAATTAATTCACACTATCAAAAACCTAAAGAGGAGGAAAAATGTATCCGGAAGATCTTAAATACCACAAAGAACACACATGGGTCAGGGTATCAGGCAAAAAGGCAACCGTCGGCATAACTGATTATGCACAGGACGCGCTGGGAGACATTGTATATATTGACCTGCCGGAAACTGACACTACTATTGAAGCAAACAGCGAACTCGCGGAAATTGAGTCCACAAAGGCAACCTCATCCGTTATCAGCCCTGTGAGCGGCACTGTCATTGAAGTTAATGACGACCTGTCTGAATCTCCGGAGATAATCAATGAGGAGCCCTATGGCAAAGGCTGGATAGCCGTCATTGAGATTGATGACGCTTCGGAGGTTGACGACCTCATGGAGGCGGCTGACTACGCTAAACACGTTGAAGTGGAAGCAAAATGAGAATTGCTATACTTGGCGCAGGGCCCGGCGGATATGTCGCGGCGCTCAAGGCCGCACAGTTAGGAGCGCAGGTTACCGTCATAGAAGATACAGAGGTAGGAGGAACATGCCTTAACAGAGGTTGCATCCCTACAAAAGCGCTTGTCGCATCAGCAGAGGCATATTCCAAAGCAAAAGGCCTTGAAGAATTTGGCATAGAACTAAGGGGTGAACTTATCCCTAATCTTCACAAGATCAATGAGAGAAAAAACAAGGTAGTAAGCATTCAGGTAAAAGGAATCAAAGGTTTATTCAAGAGCTGGGGAGTAACTTTAAAAGAAGGCAGAGGCGCCCTGCTCTCGCAGAAGGAGATTGAGGTAAGGGGCAAGGACAGCTCAACTGAAAAGATTGAAGCAGACAAAATAATCATAGCAACAGGTTCGCGGCCTGCGCAGATACCTTCTTTCATCTTTGACGGGAAAAAAATTCTCTCAAGCGATGATGCGCTAAACCTGACAGAGATACCAAAATCCATGCTTATCATAGGCGCCGGAGTTATAGGATGCGAATTTGCCTGCATCTATAAAGAACTCGGAGCTGATGTGACGATGGTGGAGATGATGCCCCGCGCGGTTGTCACCGAAGATATGGAAATATCCGGGCTTCTGGAAAAGGAACTGAAGAAGAAAAAGATAAAACTTCATACTAATGTTAAGGTGGAAAAAGTTGAGGTAAAGGAAGACGGCGTTCACGCCTTCATGTCGGACGGCAAGGAGATTATTGCTGAAAAGGTTCTCGTATCAATCGGAAGGGCGCTTAACACTGACGGCATCGGGCTTGAAAACACCGGCATTCAAAAAGGCAAAAGAGGAGAGATACAGATTAATGAAAAAATGGAGACAAATGTACCGGATATTTATGCGATAGGCGATGTAACAGGAGGAATGCTTCTTGCGCATACAGCCTCAACTCAGGGAATCGTCACGGCTAAAAATATCATGGGGCATAATGAAAAGATGGATTACGGCACTGTGCCGGCAGCGATATTCACATCTCCTGAGATTGCATCGGTAGGACTGAGAGAGCACCAGGCGGAAGAAAAAGGCCTAAAGATAAGAACAGGCCATTTTCAGTTCAGAGGCTTGGGCAAGGCTCATGCCATGGGAGAGATAGCGGGTTTCATAAAGGTAATTGCGGATGAAGCCACTGACAAACTCCTTGGGATGCACATCATAGGGCCGCATGCGTCCGACCTTATTCATGAGGGAGCAGTTGCAATAAAGGCAGGGCTGAAGGTCAGAGACATTGCAAATACAATACACGCGCACCCTACATTATCAGAGGGAATCATGGAAGCTTCGGAAGACGTTCACAACGAGGCGGTGCATATACCGCCCAAGAAATAAACGTGGCGAATAAATTTTCGGCGGGAGGCATTTATGGGATTAATAACGGACGTACATGCGCGCGAGATAATTGATTCAAGGGGAAATCCGACAGTTGAGGTCGAGGTGTTTCTCAGCAGCGGAGTATCCGGCAGCGCCTCAGTGCCGTCAGGCGCATCAACAGGCACAAGAGAAGCGCTTGAACTCAGAGACGGCGGCAAAAGATTCCACGGCAAAGGCGTTACAAACGCCGTTAGAAATGTTCTTAGGGGAATAGCGCCTCAGCTTAGAGGCATAGATTCCTGCGACCAGACTTACATAGATAATCTGATTATAGAGATTGACGGAACCAAAAATAAAAGCAGGCTTGGCGCAAATGCCATACTCGGCGTATCCCTTGCCGTATGCAAGGCATCGGCAGAAGAGGCAGGGATGCCGCTTTACAGATATATCGGCGGATGCAACGCGAAGGAACTTCCTGTTCCGATGATGAACATCCTTAACGGAGGCGCGCACGCTGACAACAATCTTGACATTCAGGAGTTCATGATAATGCCTGCCGGATTTAATGATTTCGCCTCTGCGCTGAGGGCCGGCGTTGAGGTGTTTCATAATCTGAAAAGTATTCTCAAGAAAAAAGGGCTGAACACCACTGTCGGAGATGAGGGCGGCTTTGCGCCTGTTCTCAAGGGCAATGAAGAGGCTATAATGCTCATAATGGACGCAATAAAAATGTCAGGCTATAAACCCGGCAAAGATATTTATATAGCGCTTGATGCGGCCGCATCAGAATTCGAAGGCCCTTCAGGCAAGGGATATAATTTTGAAGGCAGAAATGTATCATCAGACAGAATGGTTGCATACTATGAAAACCTCACAGCCAAATATCCGATACTTTCCATCGAGGACGGTTTATCGGAAAACGACTGGGCAGGATGGAAAATCCTCACTAAGAGACTTGGCAAAAAAGTGCAGCTTGTTGGAGACGATGTGTTTGTCACAAATACGGAAATCCTTGAAAACGGGATTAAGGATGGAATAGCCAATTCCATACTAATCAAGCTTAACCAGATAGGCACGCTGACCGAGACCCTTGACGCCATAGAGATGGCAAAGAGAGCCGGCTATACGGCTGTCGTCTCTCACAGGTCAGGCGAAACCGAGGACACCACCATAGCAGACCTCACAGTTGCATGCAACACAGGGTTTATCAAGACAGGCTCACTTGCGCGAGGCGAGAGGGTGGCAAAATACAACAGGCTGCTCAGGATTGAAGAAGAACTTGCTGATTCTGCTATATACAAAGGCGTTGAAACCTTCTATAATCTTAGGAAATGAGTTCGGATAACCTTTTAAGAAAACAGGTTGTATCTGAGATTAAAAAAAAGAGGCTTATCATCTTTATCCTCATAATACTGAGTTTCATCTATCTTGCGACAAATCTTCTTCTGGGGGATGCAGGGCTGTTGAAATACAGAGAACTTTCAAACAAAAAGCTGAGCCTTCAAAAAACAATAACTGAGCTTGAAAAAGAAAACACCCGCATTAAAACCCAGATTAAATCCCTGAAAGAAAACCCGTTCTACGCGGAAAAATACGCGCGGGAAGAGTTCGGCTTAGCAAGACCTGACGAATACATCTTTCAGTATGACAGGTAATCCGCTTTACATTGCCTTCCTTTGGCACATGCATCAGCCTTATTACAAGGACCCTTTCACGGGGATATACAGGCTTCCGTGGGTCCGGCTTCACGGCACAAAAGACTATCTTGACATGGTTGAAATACTTGAGGATTTTCCGGAAATAAGACAGACCTTTAACCTTGTGCCGTCTCTGCTTGAACAGCTAAGGGATTATACTGAGAACAATGCAACTGACGTCTATCTCAGCCTCACCATGAAAAATCCTCAGGACCTGACAGATGCCGACAAGATATTCATCCTTGAGAACTTCTTTCTCGCAAACTGGGACAACATGATAAGGCCGTTTCCGAGATACTACGAACTGCTTGTTAAACGGGGGCTGCGATTTATAAAGGGAGAACTGACAAGGACAATAAAATATTTCAGCGTACACGACTTCCTTGACCTTCAGGTGCTGTTTAACCTCAGCTGGATAGACCCGATGTACAGGAGGAAAGATCCTTTCCTGAGCGAACTCGCAAAAAAAGGCAAGGGATACACCGAGGATGAAAAAAAACTTCTGATAGAGAAACAGTTTGAAATTCTGAAACGAATAATTCCAAAGTATAAAGAACTCAATGCGAAAGGACAGATAGAATTATCAGCTTCTCCTTTCTACCACCCTATCCTGCCGCTCTTATGGGATACGGACTTATCAAAAATCGCCATGCCTCATATAAGGCTGCCGCAGAAAAGATTCTCAAACCCCGAAGATGCGGTAAAACAGATAAAAGACGCTACAGGGTATTTTGAGAAAACATTCGGGTACAAACCCGCGGGCATGTGGCCGTCGGAAGGCTCTGTAAGCGAAGACGTAATAAGGGCTGTTAATGCAGAAGGCATAAAATGGGTTGCCACAGACGAAGGCATACTGGCAAATTCCCTTGATATAAGGCTGAGAGATTATTCAGGCAGCATAACAGATCCGTCACGCTTTTACAGGCCTTACAGTTTTTCTGACGTCTCGATAATCTTCAGGGATCATAAGCTCTCAGACCTGATAGGGTTTGTGTATTCTGAGTGGGAACCTAAAAATGCAGCGGATGACCTCATAAACAGGCTGTTGGATATCCGTTCCTCGCTTCCTCACGACAGGCCCTACATTGTTCCGATAATTCTGGACGGTGAAAACGCATGGGAGCATTTCAGAAATGACGGACATGATTTCCTGCGCTGCCTTTACGAGCGGCTTTCAAATGAAAAGCTATTAAAGGCTGTAACAGTGTCAGAGTTTCTCAAATACGACGCCGGCGAGAAACTCGGCAAGCTTCATGCCGGTTCATGGATAAATGCAAATTACAGCATCTGGATAGGCCACGAGGAAGACAATATCGCATGGGATTATCTGAATGATACAAGAACCGACCTTGAGGCATTTACAAAACTTAATCCCTGTAAACCGGTTGATGAGGCATGGCAGGCTATATATGTCGCGGAGGGCAGCGACTGGAACTGGTGGTATGGCGATGAACATCAGACAGAGACTCAGGAAGAATTTGATGAGCTTTTCAGATTAAACCTTATGAAGGTATACAAGGTAATTGGAAAAGAGACGCCGCCCAATCTTTTTGTCCCTGTGCTCAGAGAAAATCGGGCCATCTCCCCTGAAGTAATAATAAGAGGATTCATAAATCCAAAAATAGACGGTCTGGTCACAAGCTATTATGAATGGTATCAGGGTGCTCATCTTGCTGTCGGAAAATCAGGCGGCAGCATGCATAGGGCAGAAAGCCTCGTATCACATATTTATTACGGTTTTAACCAGAGCACATTGTTCTTGAGGATAGACCCGAAGACATCAATTAATGACTTCCCGCCTGATACAACATTTTCCATAAATATTGCAAAGCCGTTTGCATTCAGAGTCAATGTGGCATACAGGGATGGAATAGTACAGCCCGGACTTTTTGAAAAGAAAAATGGAGAATGGGAAAAGATAAAAGACATAACTGAAGCGGCAATGCAGGACATACTGGAAATAGCCATACCCTTCAAAGACATAAAAGCTAAAGCAGAGGATGAACTCAGCCTATTTATCACCGCTTACAGAGGCAATGAAGAGATTGAGCGCTGTCCGTGGAGGGGAAACATAAGCATAACAGTCCCCACGCCTGATTTTGAGGCGACCATGTGGTATTGAAAGGGCTGGAAGGCATTGATACAGAGTGTTTCAAATGACAGCCCTGTGACTATAATGCTTGATACAAAAAAATAATTTTTTAGACTAAACAACCCGCCTGATTTCTGCTATCATTTACTACATAGATAGAAAGTCAGTCATCATATAGCAAGGCCACAAGGAAATTGCAGGTTAAAAACATGAAATACATCATCATCGGCAACGGCGTTGCAGGGACAGCTGCCGCAATCAACATAAGAAAGATTGACCATGAAGGAGAGATAACCATACTCTCGGATGAGGCTTATCCGTTTTACAGCCGCATAAGGCTCATGGAATACATAAGCGGAGACGTGGATGAAAGCAGCCTTGTCATCTATAAAGACGCATGGTATAAAAAAAACAACATAAAGCTGTTGCTTAACACGCCTGTCTCTGAAATAGATAAAAACAAAAAAGAGGTCCTCACACATTCAGGGCATATACTGAAATATGACACTCTTCTCATTGCAGCTGGAGGCCTCTCATTCGTCCCTCCAATCCCCGGCTCTTACAAAAAAGGTGTGTTTACGCTAAGAACGCTCAAAGATGCCATCGAAATCAAAAAATACGCTGAACACTCAAATAGAGTAGTTCTGATTGGTGGAGGAGTCCTCGGCCTTGAAGCTGGAAACAGTCTTAGAAAAACAGGGCATTCGATATTTGTGGTAGAGTTCTTCCCGAGACTGCTTCCGAGGCAGATGGATCAGGAAGGCGCTGATATCCTTAAAACACAGATGGAAAAGATGGGCTTTGCCTTTTTCCTCGGCGCAAAAACACGCGAGATAGCGGGCGATGATAAGGTTAAGAGCGTGGCTCTTGAAGACGGCACAATCATTGACTGTGATATGGTGCTGATATCCGCGGGTGTCAGGCCGAATATAGAGCTGGCGAATAAGCTCGGTATTAAATGCGCCAAAGGACTTCCTGTAAATGAACGGCTTGAAACGGAGATTAAGGATATATACGCTGCCGGTGATATCGCAGAACACAAAGGGATATGCTACGGGATATGGCCCGCAGCGGAGGAACAGGGGAAAATTGCGGGAATCAATATGGCTGGAGGCAGCGCAATCTATTCTGGCACAGTACCCTCAAATATCCTGAAAATAGCAGGGATAAATCTCATTTCGGCTGGAGATATAGACCCCGACAAGAAATGCGAATCAATCGTGCAAAAAGATGGCGAGAGTTACATATACAAAAAACTCGTGATAAAAGATAACAGTATTACCGGCTGCATTCTTTATGGCGATATTGCCGGCTGGAAAAAGGTCAAAAAGGCAATGGACGAGAAGAAAGATATTAGCAATATAAAAACAGACATAGAAGAGTGGAATATGGAGCCGCTGTAATGGATCCTATAACTCATACCCTTGCGGGGGCGGTTCTCTCGCAGCTTGGATTTAAACGGAAAGTGGCATTCTGGGTGCTGCTCATATCTTCTCTCGCACCGGACTTTGACTACATAACAAGATTCTGGGGAGTGGATATATTCCTCAGATACCATCGGGGAATAACACACGGGATTCTCGCCCTCTTTCTTGTGCCGCTTATTATAGCTGTTATAGCCGGCTTCAGAAAGGGGTTTTTCTATTACTATTTTCTGTCTTTCTTGGCCTACGGTATTCATATATTTATGGATCTTTCAAATCAGTACGGCACGCGCGTTCTCTCGCCTTTTGACTGGAACGCGTATTCGCTGGATATCAATTTTATTATAGATCCATATATATCGATAGGCCTTTTTTTATGCGTTGTCCTCGGCAGGTTCAACAGGAAAAGAGCCGCTCTCATCGCTGCAATTACATTTATACTTTTCTTTTCATATTTCGGAGGCAGATATTATCTTCGCAATGCGGCAAAGGATTTTCTTAAGGAAAAAATTGACGCTAATATCTATACAATGTGCCCTTTGCCGAATGATTTTCTACAGTGGTGGTTTATAGTAAAATCCGGAGATGAGATAAAGGTTGGTTTTGCCGACCTCTTCACAAGGAGGATATACGTGCAGGATACATTTACCTTTAACGATAAAGACCCTCTGATTGAGCGTTCAAAAGAGACAAAGTTCGTGAAAAACTTTCTTTACTTTGCAAAATACCCCTACCCTGAGATAAAAAAAGAAGGCGGCAGGACAATAGTGCTGTGGAAGGAACTTGCATATTCATTCATGTCCGGAGAGCATTTTACTGCAAAGGTCACATTTGACGAAAATAACAAACTGGTTAAATCGGAATTTAAATTTTAATCCTATTTCTGCTTCTTCATCAGAGCTTGTCCTATGACATTCCTCTGAATCTGATTGGTCCCCTCGTATATCTGAAGTATCTTTGCATCCCTCATCATCTTCTCAACCGGATACTCCCTCATATAACCTGAGCCGCCCATCACCTGAACAGCATTTGTCGTAACTCTCATGCCGACATCCGTAGCAAAGACCTTTGCCATAGCGGACTCTTTTGTTATCTCCTTGGCGCCGCTGTCAATGAATCTGGCAACCGAATAGACGAGAGCCCTTGCAGCCTCAATGTCTGTAGCCATATCCGCAAGCATATGCTGAACCGCCTGAAAACTTATAATCGGATGCCCGAACTGAACTCTCTGCTTTGCAAACTTCACAGCCTCATCAAACGCTCCCTGCGCGACACCGACCCCTTGAGCGCCAACTCCGCCCCTTGAGTTATCCAGAGTCTTCATGGCAACAACAAAGCCCATGCCTTCTTTTGCTATGAGATTTTCCTTCGGGATTTTGCAATTCTCGAATATCAGCTCGGTTGTGGAGGAGGCCCTGATTCCCATTTTCTCTTCCTTCTTGCCGAAAGTAAACCCCTGAGTTCCTTTTTCCACAATGAAAGCTGATGCGCCTCTGGGCCCCTTTGTCTTGTCAGTCAAGGCAATTATCGTATATACCTCTGCCTCGCCTCCGTTCGTTATCCACTGCTTTGTGCCGTTAAGCACATATTCATTTCCCGTAAGTTTTGCGGTTGTCTGAATGCCTGCTGCATCGCTTCCCGCATTCGCCTCGGTAAGGCCGAATGCAACAAGCCTTTTACCTGAAGCTATGTCAGGTAGATATTTCTTTTTCTGCTCCTCAGAACCGAAAAGAAGGATTGGATATGCTCCAAGCGCATTTGCGGCATAAGTTGTCGAAACGCCAAGGCATGCCCTTGAGATTTCCTCAACAGCAATGCACAACTCAAGGCTGCCCTTTCCGAGTCCTCCGTATTCTTCCGGTATAAAAAGCCCGAACAGGTCTGACTGAGCAATTACCTTCATTATCTCCCACGGGAATTCTTCTTTCTCATCAAGCTCTCTCCTTACAGGCACAATCTTTTCTTCCGCAATCTGCCTTGCAAGGTCTCGTATCATTGCCTGTTCTTCGGTTAAAAAATAATCCATTCTTCCCTCCAGATTAGTGTGAGCGCCAGTTTTTAGTGTCAGTTTTTTATTAGCTGACACTGTCGCTATTCACTGACACTTTGTTCTTGAGGGTTAATTTTAGCAGAAATCACCGGATATTTGAAAGCTAAAAAACAGAAAAAGAGTTAAAATATACTATGAAAATTAAATGCCCTATGTGTAAAAAGACAACAACATGGGAAGAAAATCCAAACAGGCCGTTCTGTTCTGAAAGATGCAAGCTCCTTGACCTTGGCAAATGGGTGTTTGAGGAATATAAAATTCCGGGAGAAAAAGCTGAGGAAGAAAAAAAAGAGGAGAAAGATTCGGATTGAGACGGATACTTTTCTTTCACATTCTCTTAGCCTTTCTGCTTGCATGCTCGCCTCAGAACCGCCTTTCCGGCTATATCTATTACCGGCTTAATACAAACCCGACAACACTTGACCCTGCGCTTATTGTGGATGTCACAGGAGGCTCTCTCTCAGCCAAACTCTTCAACGGGCTAGTCAGGATGAACAAGAATCTTGACATCATTCCCGACATAGCATCAAAGTGGAAAATATCAGAAAACGGGCTTGTTTACAGATTTGAATTAAAAAAAGGCGTGATATTCTCCAACGGCAGAGAAGCAACAGCGGGAGACTTCAAATATTCATTTGAAAGGGTTCTTAATCCAAAAACGAGGTCTCCTAACACCTGGGTCTTTGACAAGATAAAAGGCGCAAGAGAGTTTATGAATGGTAAAGCAAAAGAGGTTTCAGGCATAAAGGCGGTAACCGATTACATGCTTGAGATAACCCTTGATAAACCCTTTTCTCCATTCCTGAACCTCCTTGCGATGACTGCTGCTTATGTAGTCCCTGAGGAAGAAGTGGAAAAATGGGGAGTGGACTTTTCCTCCCACCCTATGGGGACAGGGCCGTTTATCCTCAAACATTGGTTTCCAAACAGAGAACTTCTGTTTGAGGCAAGAACCGATTATTTTGACAGCCTTCCAAAAATCAAAGGTATCGCCTATAAGATAATCCCCGAAGACCTTACAACAATAACGGAATTTGAAATCGGCAATCTTGATGTGATAACCATTCCCGCATCGTCATTTTCCAGATTTAAAAAAGACAGCAAGTTATCTGATTTAATGTCATCCATCAATGGAACAAACACCTATTACCTCGGGCTTAACTGTTCAAAAAAGCCTTTTGATAATCCTGTTCTCAGAAAGGCAATGAACTATGCAATTGACAGGGAAAAGATGTTAAGGACTGTTTACGAAGGAAGGGGACGGATTGCATCAGGGCCAGTGCCTGATATTCTGAGAAAATGGAAAGCGCCTGCATCTTATGAATATAATCCGTCAAAAGCCGGAGAATTAATAAAGGCTGCGGGTTATCCTGATGGGCTTGAAGTGAATTTTTATATAACAGCGGACAATGAGGTTGTGGATACTGCAGAGGTGATACAGTCATATCTAAAAGAAGTTGGGATTAAGGCAAATATCAAACAGCTTGAATGGAGCGCATATAAAGATGCAATCAATAAGGGCGAGCCTGACATGTTCTGGCTTGGATGGTTTGCGGACTACCCTGACCCTGAAAATTTTTTGTTCCCCCTGTTCCACTCGGAAAACCTCGGCCCGGCAGGGAACAGGTCAAGATATAAAAATCCTGCGGTAGATTCTCTTATTGAAAAAGGCCAGCACGCACAAACAGCAAAAGAAAGAGATATGTATTATGAAAAAGCTGAGAATATCATTGTTGACGATGCTCCATGGGTATTCTTCTGGCACAAAACCGATTACACATTACGACAACCGTCAGTAAAAAATTATCAGATATATCTTATCTACAGCATTGATAAGGGAACTGAGATTGGTTTTTGATTAACTACAGAGAGAAGAACGTAGAAATGCAGAAGGGAATTGTCTTTGAGCGGTTTTTTTGCACGCAATTCAGACAGTAACTATCGGGATATAAAAGCGGGCAAAACCTCGGAGGGCGATAGCCCGAGAATGAGCGAAAAGATTGTTCCCTCCTGCATTTAAATCAAACTATCTCCACGGCTCAATAATCACCTTTATGGACTCCTTTGCCTCAGCAACGAGCTTGAATCCAAGCTGCGCCTCAGACATGCCCAAGCGATGCGTAATCATATCCTTCACATTTACCCTATGGCCGCCTATAAACTCTATTGCCAAAGCAAGGTCAGAAGGAGCTGCTCCGTAAGATGTCACCATCTTTATCTCATTACGCCAAAAATCATTGATGGGCACAGAGACATTAATTCCGGGTTCAGGGACTGCAAAAAACAGAATCGTGCCTCCTTTATCAACAGACTGAAGAGCCTGCTCAATGGCAGGAGTTGCGCCTGTGCACACAATCACGCAGTCGGCAAGCCTTCCGTCATTTAGTTTACGCACACGCTCAGGCACATTCTCTTTGGCATTTATAACGCTGTCCGCGCCGAATTTCAATGCTGCATTAAGGCGGTATTCATTAACATCAGTTGCCATAATCTTTTCCGCCCTTTCTGCGCCCGCATCCGTTGCCAGATTTATATGAAGAAGCCCTGAAATCCCGCTCCCAATTACAAGAACGCTTTGTCCGGCTTTCAGGTTTGCGACCCTCTGGCCTCTCAGAATGCACGCCAAGGGCTCTATGAATGTTCCTTCCTCATAAGACATATTCTCAGGAAGGATATAAACGCCGCTCTTAACATTTATCTCAGGCACTCTGAGATACTCTGCAAAACCTCCGGGGTCATAATTTGTTTTATGCAAGGTCTCGCAGGCTGTATGATAGCCGCTAAGGCAATAGCGGCAGGTGTTGCACGGAACATGATGGGATACAAATACTCTGTCGCCTTTTTTATAATTTTTTACCCCCTCGCTCACTTCAACAACCTCTCCTGTGATTTCATGCCCAAGAACACGAGGAGCTTTTTTAAGCCTATACCATTCCATTACATCGCTGCCGCAGATGCCGCTCGCCATGACCTTAACCAGCATCTCGCCCTTTCCGATTTTCGGCACAGGCATCTCCTCAACCCGCACGTCATTATTCCTGTAATACATCGCAACCCGCATAACAACTCCTCTCACAATCCTTTATCTCATGCAAAAGGGATTACCAAATAATCGTTATCCAAATATATCGCTATGGCTTCCAGTTCTAACAAAAACGATAGTCCCTTCGCCTTGATTTATCCTATAAAGAAGCAGCCAGTTCGGTTCTATATGGCAATCCCTATGTCCCTCAAGATTGCCGATCAGTTTATGGTCTTTATACCGTAGGTCAAGCGGTTCCTCATCGGCAAGTTTTTTCATTATTGCTTTAAGTTTTTCCATATCCTTGCCCTGTTTAATCATCAGTTTGAAATCCTTTTCGAACTGTCTCGTGGTCTTTACTTTAAGCACTATACACCCATTTTCTTAAAGAAAACATCAATGCTCTTATAGCTATTAAGTCCTTTTCCTTCTTCGGCTTCCTTCATTGCCTTGAGTGTTATTCTGTTAGGTATCTTCACTTCAAAAGGTAAGCCTCTCTGTAGTTTCATCTGGGTAAAAAAGAGAATAATAGCCTCGGTCGTAGTCAATCCCAGTTTCTTAAGTATCCTTTCCCCCTCTGTTTTCAAGTCAGGCGTTATTCTCGTCCTTATCATCGCTGTCTTTGCCATGTTTAACCTCCTTTGCTTTATGTCATATTGTAGCACATTTGGGATACAGAACAGCAATAGATTTGTTTTGACAGAAAGAGAGGTGCAATTGGTTTGCTAATTTATAGTAGGAAGGGGCTGACACCCCTTCCTTTAATTACAGCTTAGTGCCTGCTCAGTTCTGCCTTGCTCGCAGTAACACCCTTAACCTTCGACTTCTTGCTCTTCAGGCGAGCTTTGAGGCTCTTGTAAAGCTCATAAGCCTTCTTTGGCGTTGCGTTATCATGGACAATCGCCCTTACAGCCTGAATCATTGCAACAGGAGAATCCGACTGAAAAATATTCCTTCCCATGTCAACGCCTGCTGCTCCGCGGGAGATTGCATTGTAGGTTAGTTCAAGCGCTTCAAACTCCGGAAGTTTTTTCCCTCCTGCCATAACGAGTGGCACAGGGCATGTCTTAACAAGTTTTTCAAAACCCTCGCAGTAATATGTCTTTACAATATGCGCTCCGAGTTCAGCGGCTATCCTGCAACTCAAGGCAAGATACCTTGCATCACGTACCATGTTCTTTCCAACTGCCGTAACAGCAAGCACAGGCATCCCATAACGATGACCCTCATCAATAAGCTTTGTAAGATTCAGAAGCGTCTCTTTCTGATTTGGAGAGCCGACATATATTGAGAGAGCAACTGCCGATGCGTTTAACCTTACCGCATCTTCCATGGAAACAATCAGCCCTTCGTTTGACAGGTCTTCATCAAGAATGCTGTTTCCGCCAGAGACTCTTAAGACTATCGGCGTCTCTGATATTGGAGAAACTGATGTGCGGACAATCCCTCTTGTCGGCATTAGAGCATCAGCATACGGGAGCAGCGGCTTGATTGTTTTTTCCGCATCTTCAAGCCCTGTCGTGGGTCCGAGGAAATATCCATGGTCCACTGCAAGCATGACAGTTCTTCCGTCAGATTTAATTATCCTTGAAAGACGGTTCTTTAATCCCCAATCATACATAAAAAGCCTCCTTTTTCAGTGTCTGTGTCAGTGTTCAGTAATCAGTAATCAGACACTGCCACTTAAAACTGTCACTATTCACTGTTTACTGCCTTTCTGTTCAAACAATGTCTTTACTTCGTTCATAAGCTCGCTTATATCCTTAAACTGCCTGTAAACAGACGCAAATCTCACATACGCAACCTTATCAAGCTCTCTCAGCGAAGACATTACCTCTTCTCCGACCCATGTGCTCTGTATTTCCTTCACGCCAAGGTTTATGAGCTTTTTTTCTATTGAATCAACAATCCCTTCAAGCAATTCCACGCTGACAGGCCTTTTTTCACATGCCTTTTCAAGCCCCCGCAGTATCTTCGGCCTGTCAAACGGCTCGCGCCTTCCATCCTTTTTAACAACCATGGGGACTATATCTTCAACACGCTCGTAAGAGGTAAAACGCTTTCCGCACTTCAGGCATTCGCGCCTTCTGCGTATAGCATCGCCTTCCTTGCTCGTTCGCGAGTCAATAACCTTGTCTTCTAAATTTACACAAAATGGACACTTCATAAAATTTCATGATGCATGATACAAGATACACGATTCATAATCTGATAGTTTTAATCGTGCATCCTGCATCATGTATCGTGTATCTAAAATTTAATATATCGGAAATCCCTTGCAGATCTCCCCGGCCCTCTGCCTGAGCATTCCTATCTTTGCCTCATCAGAGTTGTTCTTCAACACCTCATCTATTATCTCTGCTATATCTGTCATTTCCGCTTCACCCATCCCCCTTGTAGTAACACACGGCGTGCCAAGTCTCATACCGCTTGTTATCGCAGGAGGCCGTTCATCGTAAGGGATTGCATTTTTATTGACTGTGATGCCTGCCTTGTCCAACGCTTCTTCAGCTTCCTTTCCTGTTATCCCTTTATTTGCAAGGTCAACAAGCATGAGGTGGTTGTCTGTGCCTCCTGATATTATCCTGAATCCCCTTTTTATAAGTTCTTCGGCAAGTTTTTTTGCATTCTTTATAACTTTTTTCTGATACTCTTTGAAACCGTCATTCAGAGCCTCTTTGAGCGCGACTGCCTTTGCGGCAATCACATGGATCAGAGGGCCTCCCTGAATTCCCGGGAATATCATCTTGTCTATGGCTCTTGCGTATTTTGCCCTGCACATTATCATTCCGCCCCTCGGCCCGCGAAGTGTCTTGTGGGTTGTTGTTGTAACAAAATCAGCATAAGGCACAGGAGACGGATGAAGGCCTGCTGCCACAAGGCCTGCTATATGCGCTATGTCTGCCGTAAGATATGCGCCAACCTCTTTTGCAATCTCCGAGAATGTTTTAAAATCAAGAGTCCTTGAATAAGCGCTTGCGCCGACAAGTATCATCTTCGGTTTGTTTTTTACCGCAAGCCTGCGCACCTCATCATAATCAATGTATCCTGTTTCTTTATTAACTCCGTAAGATGTATTTTTGTAAAGCATCCCTGAAAAGTTTACGGATGCGCCGTGCGAGAGATGCCCTCCGTGGCTAAGGTTCATTCCGAGAATGGTATCTCCGGGTTTAAGAAACGCAAAATACACAGCCATGTTTGCCTGGCTTCCGGAATGAGGCTGGACATTTACATGCTCGGCTCCGAAGAGTTCCTTTGCCCTTTCTATTGCGAGATTCTCAACAACATCCGCATATTCACATCCGCCGTAATAGCGCTTATTCGGATATCCTTCGGCATATTTATTGGTAAATACAGAACCCTGCGCTTCAAGAATAGCAGCACTCGCATAGTTTTCCGATGCGATAAGAACAATCTTTTCCCTTTCTCTTTCTATCTCTTCCTGAATCGCCCTGTAAATATCGGGGTCTGAGAGTTTGAGCCTTTCAAAGTCCATGTTTTATAAATCTTCCCTCTATCAGTTTTATCTTTGTAATGCGATTTGCGTGCCTGCCGCCTTCAAATTCCGTGCTGAACCATACCCTGACAATCTCTTTCGCAAGGTCTTTGCCTACAATCCTTCCGCCTATCACAAGCACGTTTGCGTCATTGTGCATCCTGCTCATTTTTGCGGTAAAGAGGTCATTGCAGAGAGACGCCCTTATATTGGGAATCTTATTAGCAACAATTGACATGCCGATGCCTGTGCCGCATATCAGAACCCCTCTGTCCGCCTTGCCTTCTGAAACTTTTCTTGCTACCTTTTCTCCGAAATCAGGATAGTCCACAGACTGAGGGCCGTTTGTGCCAAGATCAAGGACTTCCATCTTCATCTCATTGAGGATGGAAATTAGCTCACTTTTTAGTTCTACGCCGGCATGGTCGCTGCCGATTGCAACTTTCATTTTTACCTCGGATACGTATCTTATCTGAGAGTTTAAGTTCAAGTCAAGGTTCTATCTCTTTTATCCCTGCTTTTAAAAAATTACCAATTGTATTATAATTTCCTCTCAAACTAAATCCAAAAGAACGCTGGAGACATCACATGTTATTCAAGCTAATTTTACTTTTTATGATAATCTTTATCCAATTGCCGCCTCTTAATTCCTCTGCAGGGACAAAAATCCGCTGCGCATCAACCACAAGCACTCAGAACTCAGGGTTGTTTGACCATATCCTGCCGATTTTTGAAAAAAAGACAGGGATAAAAGTTGATGTCGTCGCGGTCGGCACAGGCGCGGCTATTGAAATAGGCAGGAGGGGCGATGCTGACGTTGTATTCGTTCATGCTAAGGAGCAGGAACTGCAGGCTGTTGAGGAAGGTTATTTCGTCAACCGGCATGATGTTATGTATAATGACTTTGTCATAATTGGCCCGTCAAACGACCCTGCAAAGATAAGAGGTATGAAATCGGCTTCTGAGGTGTTCAAAAAGATAGCTGAAAACAGCGCCTTCTTCGTATCTCGCGGCGATAACTCAGGAACTCATACAAAAGAACTTTCCCTCTGGAAGAAAGCAAATATATATCCCCAATGGGGTTCTCGTATGGGGGACGAAGCCCACCTTACGCATTTACAGAAGTGGTATCTTGAAGTCGGGCAGGGAATGGAAAAGACCCAGAGGATTGCGAATGAAAAGCGCGCATACACGCTTACGGACAGAGGCACATGGCTTGCGACAAAAGATAAAGACAAGCTCGAAATGGTAATTGTTCTTGAAGGTGATCCCGTATTATTTAATCAGTACGGCGTTATGGCGGTAAACCCGCAAAGGCATAAACATGTAAAATACAAAGAGGCAATGGAGTTTATAAACTGGATTATATCAAAGGAAGGGCAGCATGCCATTGCGTCATTCAGGGATAAACACAGGAATCAGTTGTTTATTCCCAATGCAAAGTAAAATATGGAATCAATAATAGAGGGGTTTAAAAAAGCGTTTTCCCTGATATTCGGCCTTGATGCCGAATTGTTAGGCATAATATTTTTATCGCTCAGGGTATCCGGAACAGCGCTTCTAATCGTATCCATCATAGGCTTACCCTTATCCGCGCTAATCAGCTTAAAGAAATTCCCGGCAAGGGGCTTATTTATAAGCATTATGAACACGCTTATGGGGCTTCCTCCTGTTGTGGTCGGCCTTTTTGTTTATATGATGCTGTCAAGGAGCGGGCCCATCGGTTTTATGGGACTTCTTTATACTCCTTCAGCAATGATTATCGCACAGACAATCCTCGCTTTTCCCATTGCGGTGTCACTCTGTCATTCAGCAATTATCAGCGTTAATCCTATCATAAAGCAGGCTTCAATGACACTGGGCGCAACATCCCTTCAAACCTCGGTTACCATAATAAAAGAAGCGAGATACGGGATAATGTCAGGGATGATTGCGGCATTTGGTAGGGTAATGGCAGAGGTCGGCGCAATACTTATTGTCGGAGGAAATATTGCGGGATATACCCGCGTTATGACAACAACCATTGCTCTGGAAACAGACAAGGGGAATTTTGAACTTGCCATAGCTCTTGGAATAATACTCTTAACCATCTCACTGGCCATAAACTTGCTTCTGCACTTTGTACAGAGAAAGGGAGCGCTTCCGGTAAACAGATGAGCCTGAGACTTAATATATCCGGTGTCCGGAAAAGCTATAACGGAAAACCTGTCCTGAACGCCTGCTCATTTTCTTTTGACAGGAATGGCGTCTATGTATTAACGGGATCTAATGGCAGCGGTAAATCCACGCTGCTCAGGATATGCGCCCTTATTGAAAGCCCTGATAACGGAGAGGTCATTTATTTCTCAGGAAATAATATAATCAGCAAGGATATTCTATTAAGGCGAAGAATCACACTTGTTTTGCCCGGGATTGGTTTGTTCAATACTACAGTTTTTAATAATGCAGCTTACGGCTTGAAAATAAGGGGAGGGAAAAACAAAGAGACAGAAAGAAAGGTCAATAATGCATTAAAATTTGTAGGACTCATTCACAAAAAAAATCACAATGCCCTTACGCTTTCAAGCGGTGAAATCCAGAGGCTCGGGATTGCAAGGGCAATGGCCATAGAGCCTGAGATGCTTTTTCTTGATGAGCCTACAGCGTCAATCGATAATGAAAATACGGAAATTGTGGAGAATATAATCTTAAATATGAAAAAGGAAGGCAGATCCAAAACCATCATTGCCACCCATGATATGCTGCAGGCCGGAAGGCTCGGTGATTGCATGCTCCTCATGGATGAGGGGAAAATTATCAAGGTTTAAGTTGCACTTCAATGCTCTTTTTTAGTATCTTATCTACATTGGTTATCGGCAGGAATCAATATAAAAAGCAGATTTTTTATTCTTACTGGCCGGGGACTAATAGTTTTTTAATTTTGCCGGAGTGGCGGAATTGGTAGACGCAAGGGACTTAAAATCCCTCGTCCCCAAAGGGCGTGCCGGTTCAAATCCGGCCTCCGGCACCATATACGCTCTACGAGCCGCAGACTATGGGTCGCAGACGAATCATTTGCCGATAAAACCGTTGACAAGTTTTATCAGTTCCTGCGTTTGTATCGGTTTCGGAAGATACGCGTTAGCTCCGATGGCAAGGGCCCTTTTCCTGTCCTCTTCTGCGCCTTCTGTCGTTATCATTATTACGGGTATGTCCTTATAAATAGGGCTTCCCCTTACAAGGCTGACGAGTTTTAAGCCGTCCATAACAGGCATGTTTATGTCTGCAAGTATGATATCCACCTTCTCGGAAGATAATTTTTTCAATGCATCAACGCCGTCTGTTGCTTCAATCACCTTTGAGCCTGCTATCCTTTTCATAGCAAAACCGATGAGCTGTCTCATCGTCGGAGAATCTTCTACCACAAGAATATTCGGCATCTTGTCCGCTACCTCCTCGGTTTTTCTTTCAGCATGTCAAGGAAACTCTGTATTGTGGTCAGTTTCCTCTCTGACTGAGTGTACAGTCTTGAAGAAAAAATAGCAGTGGCGGCATGCCCTGCAAGCAGATTAAAAAGCTCATAGTCAACATTTGAAAATTTCTCCTTCTGAATAAGAAGCGAATATATGGCAATAACGCCTATCACATGCTCTTTAATTTTTAAAGGGATACAGACTATGGGGTTTTCGGCAGAGATACTGCCTCTGTTATTATGCATATTCTCAGAAAAATAGCTCTCGCCTTCTTTTGCGGCAGTCCCTACGATGCCTTCGCCGAATTTTACCTTGGGGACATCAGCGATGGATATGCCCTCGGTCCCGACAGGGATAAGCTCGTTTGTTTTTTCTTCTATAAGGAGCACCGCAAATTTCTCGGCGCCTATGAGGTTTATCACTATTTCAAGGACTATTCTCAGAACTTCATTGAAATCCAAAGTTGAATGCAACTGGTAGCTTGCAACATAGAGGTTAGCAAGGTTGTTATTCTCATCTTCAACTTCAACATACTTTGCCGCAAAATCCTTATTTTCTTCCTCAACCTGCCTGAATCTTTCCTTAAGGGAATTCAGTTCATCTTCCGTAATCTTTATCCGCTCTTCATAAAGCCTTATCTTCGCCTCATCGCCTGAACGCTCAACAGCCTCTTCAAGCTGGGCCAGCTTAAACCTCAACCTCTCATTTTCTTTAAGAAGATCCTGAGTAAACTCTTCTCCCTTTTTGAACATCTGGAGAAACTCATCAGCCTTCTTCCCGATACTTGTTTCTCTTTCCATCAATTTGCCCTCTATTAACTATATTTATTAATGCCACCGGTATTTCAGAAAGCGGAAGCACTTTCTCCGCTGCTCCTGCGCTTATGACTTCAGCAGGCATTCCAAAAACCACGGCCGTCTCCTCTGATTCAGCTATAGTATACCCGCCCTTGGATTTAATTTCCAGCATCCCCTTTTTCCCGTCACTCCCCATACCTGTAAGAACAACACCCATCGCCTTGGTCCCGTAATGTTCTGCGGCAGATGACATCATCACATCAACCGAAGGCACATAATTATCTTCCTGAGCCGCTTCTTTTAACTTCACATAATATTCATGCCTCTTTTTTTTAAGCGTCATATGATAACCGCCAGGGCATATTAAGACCTTACCTGGTTCAATAAAATCACCATCTTTCGCTTCACTTATTTTAATCTCTGCAAGCTGGTTAAGCCTTTCAGCCAGAGGCCCGGTAAACCCCCTTGGCATATGCTGGCTTATAATTACCGAAGCGGGAAAATTATGCGGCAGCCTCGTAAGGATTATCTGGAGCGCCGCCGGGCCGCCCGTTGATGAACCTATTGCCACAACTTCAATACCGCCTATTGCCGATTCAGCCCGGGCTGCAAGCCCAACATCGCCGCGCAACAGTCTGAGATTTTTACTTAACTTATCCATCCTGAGGCTTCTTATACCCTTTACCTTTATAAGAAGATCCTTTTCTATGCTGTGCAGCGCTACGGATGCCTTCTTTGTCGGCTTTGCAATAAAATCAACAGCGCCCAATTCAAGAGCCTTGAAGACTGTCTTGGTGTCGGAATAAGCGCTGACCATTATCACAGGGATGGGATTTTCTTTCATGAGCCATCTCAGGAAACTGAATCCGTCCATGGCAGGCATTTCAAAATCAAGCGTGATCATATCCGGCTTCAGTCTCAATGTCTTTGCCATAGCCTCTATGCCGTCGGAAGCTATGCCTATAACCTCAATGCTTGAGTCTGTTTCAAGCATCTTTTTTATCGTCTGCCTGCTGTAAGCAGAATCATCAACAATCAGAACTTTTATCTTCTGTTCTATTATCATAGTTTTATATTTTATTACCCCATACCATTTTCATAAGGCTGTCCTGCGACATTGATACCGCGAGTTTAGGCGGTTTTTGATAAACCATATCATGTTTGAAGTGCTTAAGCATAAAGGCCGTAGAAATATTCATTAATGACTCTGCATGGCCAAGCAACAAATAGCCTCCGGAGCTAAGTCTTTCATAAAAACTTCTGATCGCCTTTTTCCTCGCCTCGGAGTCAAAATATATCAGCACATTCCTGCATAATATCACATCCATCTCCCCGACAAATTTCACTTTGAAAGGGTCGAGGAGGTTAAGGCAGCTGAAATTTACAAGCTGCCTGACATTATTGTTTATCTTATAGAGATTATTTTCATATGTGAAGTACTTTTCCATATAATGCTCCTCCGTAGTCCTAAATGAATTTTTTCTGTACATCCCCCTTCTTGCATGCTGAAGCACTCTCTGGTTGATATCACTGCCGACTATCTCTATATCCCACCCCAGAAAAGACCCCTGTTCCAGAACCAGCATTGCGATAGTATAAGGCTCCTCTCCGGTAGAACAGCCCGCAGACCATATCCTTATTTTTTTTGACTCCCGGTTCGCATTTTTGAGTTCAGGCAGTATCTCTTCGCCCAGAGTCTTCAACTGGCTTATTTCCCTAAAAAAATAAGTCTCATTTACAGTAAGGACATCTACGATAAACGAAAGTTCTTCATCCCTTCGCCTATCATACAGCAGCAACCTGTAATAATCCCTGAAATCCTTCAGGTGATGGCTCTTTACTCTTTTGGAAAGCCTTTTCTCCAGAAGGTATTTTGAATTATCGTCAAAATACATCCCGCAGTAATCTTTTATGAAGTCCCTGAGAAGTCTGAATACATCGTCTGATAAAGGGACTATCTCTTCCCTTTCAAACATCGAGACACTCCTCAACAGCCTTTCTTACAACAGAGTCTTCCTCTTTATCCAGTAATCTTTCAAGTTCAACCCTGACACTTCCGCCCCGGGCAGACACCCTTGCACCGAGAACCTCAACGGCTGCCATTCTTGTTGCCCAATCTGGATCATTAAGATAGGGCAGGATTATATTCTCAACATCGTTAAATGGAGCAAGCGCTTTTATAGCGGTTCTCCTGATTTCATTATCGTGTGAAGAAAGCATCCCTGCTAATTCGTTCTTTGACGTTTCGCCGCCTATCCTGCTTAGGGACTCCATCGTGGAAGCTACAACAAATCCATTAGGGTCTGAAAGCAATTTAATGAGGCGTCTAACAACAGTTTTATCGCCCAACTCACCGAGCGCCTTTACGGCTGCTACCCTTACTGCGTCATCAGCGTCTGTAAGCAAAAGAACAAGCGACTCTGCGATACCTTTTCTTTTAATCAAGCCGAAGCTCAATGCCGCGGAAACTCTTATATCGGCATTTTCATCCGTAAGGGCAAGAGTCAGGTATCTTATAGATTCATCGGATCTTATCATTGACAATGCCTTGACAACAGCGTGCCTTACCTTAATATTGTCATCCTTAAGCGCAAAGCCTAGTGCAGACACTGCCGCAACCGCGCCGAGCTTGCCAAGCACTAATATGGCATTTTTCCTCAGGACAGGATTCCTGCTGCCAATCATCTTGATTAAATCATCCGGCGAAAGTCCGGCTTTTCCCGACAAGTCGGGATTCGCCGAGGAGAAAAGTCCGGATAACGCAGAAACGGCAGCTTCCTGAACATCTTCGTACTCATCAGAGAGCAGTTTTTTTAGTAGTTCTATCGCCCTTAGATCACCCGTCGTGGAGATTCCAAGCGCTGCAAGCGCTCTGACATGGCCATCATCATCCTTTATCAATCCCTCAAAGATATCATAAAAAACAGGTGAGGCAAGCTCGCCTGCAACTTCGCATATAAACCTCTGTTGATAGGGGCTGACTGTATCAAACAAGGGCAGAATGACCTCAGGTTTGTCTTTGCCTATAAAGACAAGCGCCCTCTTTACGTCCTCTGCCAGATCCTCTTCCAGTGAAAGCTCCAGTAGCGGAGCAAGCGCCCTTTCATCTCTCATAAGCCCGAGCAGCAGTATTGCAGAAATCCTCACCTCCGGCTTAGCGCTCCATGCATGCGCAACAAGAATATCAATAATGCGGTCACCGGAGATTTTTTTCATTTCTTCGACAATAAGTTCTTCTTTCACGCCGTTGTGATAAAAACTCTTTATCGTTCTTACCGCTTCTTCCTGTATGGTCTTTGATGATTCTTCAAGAAGAGGGACTATGTTCTTGAGCGTTTCAGGCACGGAAAACCTGCCGAGCGCCTTTAAAACCGGTTCTCTGAGGGTCTTTGTAGAAAGGGCTTTAATAAGAGAAGGTATAGCCTTCCTGTCGCCAATCCTTCCAAGCGCATCTGCGGCAGGATATGACGTCCACAGGTCGCCGCTTTCAAGTATTTCTATCAGAGCGTTCACAACCGCCGGTTCTCCTATTTTTCCAAGATGTTCAACAGCGGACGCCCTGACATTGTCATCCTCGTCTTTAAGCGCTTCAAGCATCAGAGGCAGCGACCTTCTGTCTCTGAACTCGCCGAGCACATCTATTATAAATTTCCTGACATCCCTGTTCTGAGTATTGAAAGCCTCAATTAAAAAAAGTGTAGTTTTTTTATCCAACTTTATGAGGGTTTCTATGGCTGAGTTTCTTGCGCCTGCATTATCATCAATATAAAGAAGGTCTATCAGGCCGTTGATATACGCCTCGATTGGATAATCATCAAGCAGGATGTCAACTGCTGTCTTTCTCACCCTCCAGCTGACATCTTTCATTGCCTTAAGAAGCAATCCGATAGAATCATCGGAGATGACGCCTTTAAGCCTCTCAACAGCCTCTCTTCTTACCTCTACTACATCATCGCTATCAAGCAGATTTTCCGGTTCCTGCATCTTTCTCCTCTATCCCAAATTCCAATATAGACACTTTTCAATGCCTTGTTTTGTCTGTCATTGCGAGAACCCGAAGGGTTCGTGGCAATCTTATCGTCAAAAGCGAGATTGCTTCGTTTCACTCGCAATGACAATTTTCTAAATCGGGATTTGGGTCTATGAGATCCGTGGATTCTCTGAGCACTATTTTTTCCTCTGAAGTAAGAAGCCGTTCAATATTAAGGAGGATTACTATCCTGTCTTCTTTTTTGCCAAGGCCCGTAAGATATTCCGTCTTCAAACCCTTAAACATTGCCGGTGGCGCGCTTATCTCCTCAGGGCTAAAAGGGACTATTTTATCTATTTCATCAACCAAAAGCCCTATCTTCTCATCCTCACAGCGGACAACTATTATCCGGCACTTGCCGGTCTTGGTATGAACTCCGAATCGCCTTCTAAGGTCCAGCAAAGGGATTACTTCACCCCTTACATTTATAACGCCTGAAATAAAATCCGGCAGTTCAGGAAGAAAATAGATTTTCTGCGATTTCAGTATCTCAACAACCCTGCTTATGTTGACGCCAAAATCTTCTTTCCCTATTTTAAAAACAGCAAATTTTTCCATAACACCTCTGGTAAAATGTCATTGCAAAAATCACTTAGCATTCTTAACTTTAAATGCCGACATCTCTTTTTTGAGCAGCTCAATCTCGTTAAAAAGCGCCATCAGAGAGATTGAGACCTCTTCAACATCTTTTGCTGCAGCCATCCCTATCGCCCTCATCTGTTCCATTACGGCAGCAGTGCTATCGTTCACTTTCTGGTAACTTGATGTCGCCTTTCCTATCTGCTTTATCCGCTCATCTGCAAGCTCAAGATTCGTTGTTACCGCCTTTATCCCCGCTGCCTCTTCCTCGGCGCCGTGCTTGACAATATCCGCAGTGTCTTTAACATCGCTCACGCTTTCAAGCAGGTGGGCTGTCCCTTTCTGCTGCTCATGTGTAGCTTTGGCGATATGCTCCATCATCTTGCGGATATTTTCTACTGCAACTGCAATATATTTAAGCCCCTTTGCCTGTTCTGACGTCGCCCTTTCTATTGCCACTGCCATTGAGGCAGAAGTCTGAGAAACTTCCATCGCCCTTCCCATATCTTCTCCAGACTTGTAGACAAGGCTATGGCTTTCGGCAGCCCTGTTCATACTGCTGTTCATTGCCTTTACGGCATCTGCTATTTCGGACTGTATTGTTTTTATTATGTTGGATATTTCCTTTGTTGAAGCGGCAGTTCTGTCGCTCAGCCCTCTTATCTCGTCAGCCACAACAGAGAAACTCTTTCCGTATTCGCCTGCCTGTGCCGCAAGTATAGCGGCATTCAGGCTAAGGAGGTTTGTCTGCTCCGTAACATCCTTTATGACCTTTACTATCTTTTCTATGTCCGCTGATCTTCCGCTGAGCCGACTTACTATTTCAGAAGAGCTTTTTATCTCTTCTACCAGCGTATTCATACTGTTTACGGCATCTGAAACCGTATCTACGCATTCTCCGCCAAGTATTGCCATTGTTTTTGACGCCAGAAGCGCCGACTCTTTTGCATTGCTCTCAACTTCCCTCACCGAAGCATTTATCTCATCTACAGAGGCTGAGGTCTCTTCTACTGCAAAAGATGCCTCTTCTGCAGTTTCTGCAATAACATTGGCAGTCTGTGACATCTCGGCAACCACAGAGTAAGCATCTTCTGTGGCCTTAAATAATTTGGCTGTGCTTAAGGCTATCTCGTCTGCCGTTGCCTTCATCTCAAGCAATGACGTTACATTCTCGTTGGAAAAATCCACCAGTTTGCCAGCGTCTTCCATTATCTGCTTATGCGCTTCATTGGCATGCTTTATAGAATCAAGCACATCATTGCTTGATTCTGTCTGCTTCTGTGTCCCCTTATTCACATTCCTGAAAGCAAGGGGTAACCGGTTAATCGCCATAGAAACATCCTCGGACATAGAACGCAATTTATACAGCGTTGAAGCCAGTCTGTCAATAAGAAACTTGAATCCGTTTGCAATGCTTCCGAACTCATCATCCTTGAACCCTGATATCTCTACAGTCAAGTCGCCTTCTGTTGCCCCTGCAAGCGCTTCATTTATCCTTTTTACAGGCCTGCCGATCTTTTTCTCAAAAAATTTTACAATTGCATATATGATGACGAGAAAAGTCACAACCTGCATAAAAGGCTGAATTAGAAGAAACCGCCTCATCACTCCATTAACTGACTGGCCGCTATATATCACTTCTATGCTGCCGGCATCTTTTCCGCCTCCATTCATCGGAAGTTTTATAATGTCAGTTTCAGGAATATAAAACATAAACAATGGATTTATACCTCCGGCTTCCTCTTCATATTGAACAGCCTTGGCAGCAAGCACATTACCATTAACGTCCCTTATCTTTACCGAAACAATATTCCCGCTCCTTACAATTGCCTCCAGAAAAATATCAAGCTGCTTTGAATCATATCCTGTCGTGACAGCCGCTTCCCTGATATGCCCGGCAGTTGCTTTAATTTCATTTGCCAGCCTTTCCTTGAGATAGCTTTTCTGGTAAAGCATCAGCCACGCGTAAAGTATTCCCTGCCCTACCATAAGGATCAGCAATATCATCACGGTAAAATTCACTACAAGGGTATTTTTTTTCTTTATCCTCTCTATCATTCCCGCACCTCTTTATGGCAAGCTCTCTGAGTCACAAAACCAATCTTTTAAAAAATTTTGCGTCATGACAGCATTCCCATTTTTAACATCATGGACTTTATCACGTCATAATCCTCGTCCCTTGCCTCGGTGAAGCCGGTATATGACTCAACTATAGATTTAAGGACAAGCCCGCCTTCAGCAGACGTATCGGTCAGGGCAGTTAATGCAGATTTAAGGAGAGAGACCACCTCTTTGCTCACTGACTTATTAACGCAGATGCCAAATTCAGGCATATCTTCTGAAATCTTCAGGAACTTTAGGCCCTGATCTTTGAATTTATTGGCAAGGTCTTCCGAAATGCCACCCGCATCAAAATCACCTTTCAGTACTGCACGAACTACTTCATCGTGCTGGCCGAGATAATTGTGATAAGAAAGGTCTTTTAATTCTATACCTGCCTCAAAAAGCATCCCCCTCGGACCAATTGAATAGATGTCAGCGAATGCAAATGTTCTCCCCTTCAACTCGCCTATTGAATTAATGCCGCTGTCTGACCTTGTGATTATTACCACACGCCTATAAGGCTTCCCTTTTCTTAATGCCTTTACAATCACATCAACACCGTATTTACTGTGAGCCTCTATGTAAGCGGGCGGCGCCATATAGCATATTTGTGTAATATTCTGTCCTATAGCATCAATAGCCTCCTCAAAATTTATTGCCACCTTAGGCTCAACCCTCCTGCCTAATTTTTTACTGAGATATTCTGTCAAGGGAGTAAACTTCATAAACGTCTCTGCAGGGGACAGTAAAGATACAACCCCTAATTTTAAAATGTCTTTTTCTTCATATAACTTGAACCTGCCTATTTCCTTATCCATCAACTCCGCGTCCTTCTGGAGAGCCCTCAGCGAATTATTCACATTAAATGCGAGAGTCCTGTTGCTTTTGGGAATATCCTTTATCTTTTCTACGGATTTCCACATCTGATTAGAGCCTATCTTTTGTTCATAAATTGCCTTTGAAATCTGCTGGCTTTTGTCGGAAACTACCTCAATTGCCCCTGATATGTGTTTGCTGGTTGCTGCCTGTTCATCAGTCGCTGACCTTACCTGATGAGATATATCCCGCATCTTTTCTGTTGCGCCCATAATAAGGGTTGTCCCCTTCGCCTGCTCTGATGTTGCCTTGGCAATCATGCCTGTCATGTTCTTGATGCGCTCCATCGCTTCTGAGACAAGCCTTATCGCCTTTGCCTGTTCACCTGTGGAACGATCTATGGAGAACGCCATCTCGGAAGACTTCTTAGAGCTGTCCAGAATCTTCTTTAATGAATCCGACGCCTCTTTTGAGAGTTTCAGTCCATCATCAACTGATTTGAGCCCCTCCCCCATCGCCTGAACAGTGCCTTTTACTTCCTGCTGAACAGACTGAATGAGAGAGCCTATCTCCTGCGTTGAGAACGCTGTCCTCTCTGCAAGGTCTTTAATCTCCTCAGCAACAACTGAAAACCCTTTTCCATGTTCTCCTGCCTGCGCTGCGAGTATAGCGGCATTCAGGGCCAGAAGGGTTGTCTGGTCAGTAATATCATCTATCACATTGAGTATCTTGCCTATCTCCTCCGACCTGCCGCCGAGCTTCTTGACAAAATCGTTTGTTTTCTCAACAGAAGCTTTTATATTCTTCATCCCTTCTATAGTTTTTTCTATAGAGCCCATCCCGAATGTCGATGCATCAGTCATGACCTTCTCTGACAGCATTGACGATTCTTTAGCGTTTATCTCAACATCTTTCACGGAAGACCTCATTTCCTCTATGGCAGAAAGCGTCTCCTCCGTTGCAATTGAAAGATTATCGGCATTCTGTGCAACTTCTTTTATAGTCGCGGAGAGCTGTTCAATAGAAGATGACGTCGCATCAACAGCTCCGGAAAGGTCGTGTGTATTGTTTTTTATATTCCCTACTGCATTAGCCATTTCTTCCATCGAGGATGCCGTCTCTTCTGTTGATGCGGCAAGTCTTTCGGTGCTCTCCGTAATCTCCGATATAGCCGAATTCAGCTGCTCAACCGAACTTGAAATATCCGCTATTGCCTCTGTCTCAAGCTGGGTGCCGTCAAGCACTTTCTTAGAGTCCTTTCCGACAGTCTCGACAACGCTCGTGACTCTCTCCGATATATCTCCTATCCTCTGCAGTATTCTTCCTACCGCGTTGACAGACTCTCTTATGGAATCTCTTAATCGCGCAATCTCATCCTTGCCTTTCACATCCACATCAAATGACATGTCGCCTTCTGCCAGCTTTAACGCAGCCTTTTCCATAGCCTTAATAGGCAATATAACCATTCTTCTGAGTATTAACCAGAGCACAAGGCTGAACCCCAGCACACCGACAAGCGCCAGCAAAATAACTATTGTTACTGATTTCTTTGCCTTTTCATATACTTTTTCTATTGACAGCGTAACTTTAACGGCCCCGAGTACGGCTCCATCATTCGCATGGCATCCCTTGCATGAAGCAGTATTTTCAAACGGCTTGTAAATGGTATACTCTTTTACATTCTGAATAATAATCGGCTCTTTAGTACTCAGAACCTTTTTCATTGCTTCGGATTCTGTTACCGGAGCATCTTTTCTGAACGCCTCTCTCCCTTCGGAATCCACAACATGGAGGCCGGCTATACCGGCGGTCCCGCGTAAGCTGTCTATAAGTTTTCTCGTCAGGTCGGGCCTATTCTCCATCATTGTCATTTCAATGTCTTTTTTTATGATCGCAACCGTGGTCTCTGAATTCTCCTTTGTTATCCCGTTTAGAGTTGACTCCTGTATAAGCATAGTCATAACCCCTGCGATAACAACACCCACAAGAAGCATGCCTAAAACAGAAATGATTATCTTTAATTCAAGTTTTTTCCTCATAAGCCCTCCTTAAAATAAAATGTAAATTTTAAAATACAAAATTCAAAATAAAAGGCTTCATTATTTTTAAATTTTGCTCTTTTCATTTTAAATTGATATTTGCCGCCTCTTCCAGACGTATGACCGAGATAAACCTGCCGTTGTAAAGAACAACGCCACCTACAAACATCAGGTCTGACTCGCTGAGATGAGCCGGCGGCTCCGCAATGTCGGATTCGTCAATGCGAATAACACTGTTTATCTTGTCTATCATTATCCCGATACGGCCCTTGGGGCCTTTCAGCGTCAGTATCTTTTTACGCACTTTGCCTGTCGTAGGTTCGACTCTGCGAGATGCGCCGTTATCTTTAATTGAGAGCCTCTTCTTCAGGTCTAAAACAGGCATTACCTTTCCCCTGACAGAAGTTATCCCGAGGATGTAATCCGGAGCTTTCGGAACCATTGTAATTTGCTGGGGAGTGAGAATCTCTTCAACTTCAGAGATCCTGAAGGCAAATTCTTCCGCGGCAAGCTGAAACGTAAGAAGTTCTATTATGCCTGAGATTGCCTCTTCTCGTAGAGTCCCGATTTTAATCGGGACAGGTTTAGCTGTTTTCCCCGCGGATTCGGATAAATTTTTTTCTTTTTTTTCTTTAATAACTTCCTGCTCCGAAATAATCTGAGACTGAACGTAAAGCTCGGAGTTTGTTTCTGACTTCTGGTCACGGCTCTCTGTCTTCTCAGATGCCGCTCGCTGCTGTTGACCGCCTCCGCCAGAGCCGGAGGTAATATTACCGACAGCCTTGTCCTCTTGCTTCGGCGCAAGCTCTTCTTTCTTCTGGCCGCCGCTTTTTTGTTCTTCTTCTCTAATCTTTTTTCTAATTTTCGCTATATCCATTTAGTCCAAACTCCTGCGCAGCTTCGTTAATTAATTGTCTCTCAATTATCCTGTATTCATGGCCAAGCCCGCTTAAGAGCGCTGCAGTCGCCAGGCTGTTAATCAATCTCGGGACGCCGCCGGAATATGCATGAAGCGCCTTTAACGCTTCGGCTGTAAACAACTGCTCTTCGCATCCGCCAACCCTCAGCCTGTGTTCCACATAACCGATTATTTCATCTTCGCTTATCGGCCCGAGGTGATAAAAAAGTCCGATGCGCTGCTTTAACGGCAGATATGCCTTATGATTTAACCTGCGCCTTAAGTCCGGCTGTCCCACAAGTATAAGACTTAAGAGATTTGCGTCATCAAGCTGAAAGTTTGTAAGCAGCCTTATCTCTTCAAATGTATCCTTGTTCGGGATAAGCTGCGCCTCATCTATGATTATCACAGGGGTAATCCCTGCCTGATAATCTTCATAAACTTTTGAACATATCGCCTCAAGAAGGTCATCTTTAAAGCTTGGAAATCCGCCTGAAGCAGTTATATCAAACCGTTTGGCAACTGTCCTGAGAAACTGCGCCGGCGTGAGGCGCGGGTTAATAATAAGAATTATCCTGTATTTTTCTCCGAGCGAGTCTATCAGCGCCCTAGTGAGCGTAGTCTTACCGCAGCCGACATCGCCTGTCAGGACAACAAGTTCTTTCTCTTCAACCGCATACTGCAGTCTTGCAAGCGCCTCTTCATGAGCTCTGCTCATGAAGAGAAATTTAGGGTCGGGTGTTTTAGTAAAAGGCCTGCGTTTTAATCCATAGAATTCCTCATAGATCATAAATGCCCCCTTTTACTTTTTGTTTGACGACAGCATTATCTATAAGGCCGTCAACATCTATGACAAGAATGACTTCATGCTTGCCTATCTCTGCCGCGCCTGCAAAACCTCGAATGCCTGTAAAATACTCTCCAAGTGATTTAATAACAATTTCGTGCTGCCCGAATAACTCGTCAACCATCAACCCGTGCCTTCTGTTTCCGGTTCCTGCGACAACGGCAAAAAACCTTTCAGGTTCTTCATCCGTCAGAGCAAAAACCCTTCCGATGTTTGTTATCGGAAGCATTTCGCCTCTCAGATTATAAACATCCTTCCCATCAACAGTCTGGATATCGCCACTCGTAATAACAAGCGTTTCTGATATGGAAGTAAGAGGTATCCCAAACTTCATGGTTCCAACCCTTACGATAAGCGCTTTTATGATGGCAAGGGTAATCGGAATCGTCAGAGTAACAGCAGTGCCCCTGCCTTTCTTTGTATCAATTTCAGCAAAGCCGCCTATTGCCGCAAGTTTCTCTTTTACAACATCCATGCCTACACCGCGGCCTGACACTTCGCTAACCACCTCTTTTGTGCTGAACCCGGGCGTGAATATGAAATTTACAAGTTCCTTCTCATCCATCTCTGCGCTTTTATCCAGAAGTCCTTTCTCAATTGCCTTCTCCTTTACCCTCTGAATGTTAATGCCTCCGCCGTCGTCTTTTACCTCAATGATAACGTGGTTGCCGCGCTGGGACGCCTTCAGAATAATGGTTCCTGATTCCTTCTTCCCGTTTTTTTTCCTTTCTTCCGCAGGCTCTATGCCATGGTCAATAGCATTTCTTACAAGATGCATTAAAGGGTCAATTACTTCCTCTGCTATATATTTGTCAATCTCAGTGTCCTCGCCGTACATGACAAGCTCTATGCGCTTTTCTGTCTCCCTTGAATATTTCCTTATGACCTGCGCAAGCCTTGAAAATATCTGCCCTATGGGCACCATCCGTATCTCAAGAACCTGGCTCTGAAGTTCAGCCAATTTCCTTTCCAACGCCTGGGAGATTTTATTCACATCAGCAACCAGCGGAGAATGCCCGTAACTCTCTGCGAGTTCTTCGCCTATCCTTTTTACGGCGCCTTTCGCAAGCGTCAGCTCGCCTATGGTATTAAGGATCCTGTCCAGTTTCTCTATGTCCACTCTAACAGTCGTAGTTGTGCTTTTAAGCGTAGTCTCCTGAGACTTCTGCTGGGGCGCAGCAGCCTCTGCAATTTTCATACTGACCAGTGTGTCAACCTCACCCCTTATCGTATCCTTAAGTTTTTCTGCAGGCTCAAGGCTCCCGAACATGAGATTGAAACCTATGGAATCCGGCGGAACATTTGAAGAGGTAGGCAGCGTAGATATCAGTTCTCCTTTTGACTTTATTGTCTTTGTAAGTTCTTCCAGCGCTTCATCAAAATCCGACAGCGAGAAAACCGCCTTTGCAAGGTAAATCCCCTTGCCTTCGTGGATATTCGTCTTTAACCTGTGCTCTTCGTATTCTGTCAGTACCATGAGCACGGACTCATCAATAAGGCCCTTAAGCTCAGGCCCCGTTGTCTTCCCCGCAAGAGAATTTCTGAACGCCTCTATATTCTTAAGATGTCCGCTTACATCCTGTTCTTTATCTTTATCCTTAGTGAGTTCTTCAACAAGCAGCCTCAGTATGTCAATATTATTAAACAGAAATTTTATAACTTCATCCGAAATATCAATCTTGCCGAGCCGTATCCCGTCAAGCAGGGACTCAAGCGCATGGCTGAGGTCTGAGATGCCCTGATGCCCGAAGAGACCTGAAAGCCCCTTGAGTGTATGTATAGAGCGGAAAAGCGCATTAACGCTGTCGGGATTCGGTCCTGTTTGAAAGGTATCCTGTATCTCAAGAATCAGTCTGCCCGACTCTTCAAGGAGGTCTGATGCTTCGGCTATAAACTCTTCTTTGGCTGAGCTCATAAATTCATTACTTTCTTTACGACATCCTGTAATTCCGGAGCCTTGAATGGTTTAGTTACGTATGCGGTCGCTCCAAGCGCCATTCCCCTCTTTTTATCCTCCTCGCTCCTTTCAGTGGTAACTATGATAAGAGGGATATTGTTGTATCTCCGGTTGCTCCTCACAAAATTTATCAGTTCAAGCCCGTTTATGTCAGGCATATTAATATCCGTGACAACCAGATCAAAGTCCTGAGCAGGAAGGAGTTTTAAGGCGTCAAAACCCGTGGGCGCTTCAACTATGTTAAAGTCTCCGAGTTCCTCTATAACTGCCCTTATCAGAGAGCGGGTAGTTGTTGAGTCTTCAACTATCAGAATTGATTTCATATGACCTCCCTTATCCCCCACCCTTGCATAATAGTGAAGGGAGGCATAGGGGACTGATGGATTCTAACAAATAACGATAAAAAAATCATCATATCTTTGTCTGGTTATCCATAGTTTTTTGCATTTCATTGAGCCGGCGCTGAAGAAGTGATTTTTCAAACGCAAGCCCGGCCTGGCTTATAAATATCTCAAGCCCTTCTGTCTCTGCAATAGGCTCGCCTGCCGGCATATTGTCGCAATAAAGCATCGCGGCAACTCTTCCCTCTGCAATTATGGGAAATATCCCAACCTCAGATGGCCAGCCTCCTCCTAATTCCTTAATCATCTTTTCCGTTATTTTGTCTTTTTCCATCGGGCCTTTGTATGAATGCACTTCATTAATAATTGTTGTGAAAAACGGACTGTCTTTCAGCGGAAGCGCCGTCTCCCTTATCTTCTCATCGGCTCGTTCTATCTCAAGCCCGAACTGTCCCAGACCCGCCATCTCATTTTCTCCTGTCATAAACATCACGCCTCTCTGGAAAATATCGCTCGCAAACCTGAGTATGAGAAGCGTTATCTCGGAAGCCGAATTCGGAAATCTTAATTCCTGCGTAAGCGACTTGAGGGCTGAGATGTCTTTCCTCTCTGCAACTCCATGCCCACCCCAGTCTGATTCCCACCCGCCTTCCTCCGCTGTTTCTCCTGTCAGTTCCTCATTAGAAACAAATTCCTGCTGTGCAGACTCATCATGTACCCTCGCGCCTTCCATAAGAAGATACTCAGGGCTGATTCCCTTTGAAACTTCCCATCCAAGGTCAGCAACCTGTATTTTGTCTCTGACCTCAAGGTCATCAAGCTCAAACTGAAAATCACCGTCGTGCCAGAGGAGGAGATGATAAACAGCCTTCTCTATCCTCTTTTTGGAAGCCTTCTCAAGCGTATCTTTATTTACAGCTCCAAGTTCAAAAAGTATCTCTGCCGCAGACTTTGCGGGCAGCTTTTTTTTTACTTCCAGAGCCATCTGAAGCGCCGATTCTTTTATTGCTCCGCTGCTAAGGAGGTCATGTCCAAGGGTACCATCCAGCGCGGTAGTCTCAGCCCTTACAACAAGGCCGTTCCTGAACACAATCATAGCGTTTCCTCCTGCCCCGTTGATTACAAGCGTCCCCGTCTTTTTCCCGATACTCAGTATCTGAAAAATATCAGAAAGGGCAAGGTCTTCAAGCCTTCCGACAAGACTCATTTAATCTCCACTCCTTTAGGAATCACGACTACCCCTTCAGCGCTGACGTGAAATCTCTTTCTGTCGCTTTCAATATCATAACCAATTACTGTTCCTTCCGGCACACAGACATCCTTGTCTATTATCGCCTTCCTTATTTTGCAATGCCTTCCTATCTCAACATTTTCCATGAGCACCGACTCTCTCACATCAGCCCAGCTGTTAACCCTCACATTAGGGGAAAGAACAGAGTTCTGCACACGGCCTCCGCTTAAGATACATCCGTCACAGACAATGGAATCCAATGCAATGCCGAGTCTTCCGGCTTCGTGCTCCTGCGCAAAGACAAACTTTGCAGGTGGATACTGCGGCTGATACGTCCTTAGAGGCCATTCCTCATCGTAAAGATTGAACAAAGGGTCAACGGATGCAATGTCGATGTTTGCCTCCCAGTAGCCGTCAATAGCGCCTACGTCCCTCCAGTATTTCGCCTCTTTTTTATTCTCATCCTTGAAATTATAGGCAAAAAGCTTTTCAGTCTCAATCATGTCAGGTATAATATTTTTCCCGAAATCATGAGCTGTTGAACGGAATGCATCACTCATCAGTTCGCTTAATACATCCTGAGTATTAAACAGATAGACTCCCATAGAAACAAGAGCATGATTTGGAGAGCCGGGCATCGGCTTTGGCTTTTCGGGTTTCTCTTCAAACCCTATTATTCTCCATTCTTCATCGACCTCAATAACGCCGAATGACGATGCCTGTTCCCTGTCCATCTCTATTGCCGCAATCGTCCCGACGGCGCCCTTGCCGATATGGAAACTGAACATCTCGGAATAGTCCATCTTATACACATGGTCTCCCGAGAGAATAAACAGATACGCAGGAGCCTCCTTCTCTATGAAATATATGTTCTGATAGACCGCGTCAGCTGTCCCCTCATACCATCTTTCATCCACACGCTGCTGGGGCGGCACGGATATGATAAATTCATCAAGCTCCGGATTGAGCAGATGCTCCCATCCAAGCGCAAGATGCCTGTTCAATGAGAGAGACTTGTATTGCGTAAGCACAGCTATTTTCCTGATGCCTGAATTAATGCAGTTGCTCAATGTGAAATCAATTATCCTGTATTTCCCTCCGAACGGAACCGCTGGTTTTGCCCTGTGAATAGTCAGGGGATGAAGCCTCTCTCCTTTGCCCCCTGCAAGAATAAGGGCAAGCATATCCCTTGTTTTCCTGTTTTTTCTCCCCTTATTCATAAAAGCGATCTTAAGCCTGCGTTTGTAATGCTTTTCAACCCCTTATTATTACTTCTTGCTTTTTGAAAGTATATCAGTAAAAATCCAAGAGTGTCAATGAGTTAGAGGCATTTGAATATGCCGTTTTCAGACGTTAAACTATTCTCATGTATTCATCAGGAAAAGCAGGCCAGTCGTAACAACCCATAAACCAACAATGGCTGTATAGAAAAATCTTTTAGGCGTGACGTTTCGCATATTTATATTTAATTTTAGCTGAAACAACTGTTTTTAAGGAAAACATAGTGGTTGAAGTCTCCATGTAGTGGAGCGGAAGCCCCGCATGAGAATTTGGAATAGCATGATATATTGTATCAACACCTGCATTCTTGCAAAGGCAGTTTAATATTGCCGAAAAACAGACACAGCCTCCTTAAAGGGTATTCTAATATATAAAAGGGGAGTAATTGCGGAGTTAAAACAACCTTGCCTGTCCTTTTGGTTTTTTCCTTTCAACTTCCTCAAATATCTTTACCTTGCCGTACTCACCGTCAAAACCTGGCGCTATGCTTACCTTTCCTTTTCTCATCCGCGATATTGCTTCCGCAAGCTGAGGAGAACCTCCGCTTTCAATCTCCTCTATTTTGCAGTCCATGAGTATCTTAAATTCATTGCCGAGATTTTCAAGCAGTTTAAAATACTCATTCCTAACAGCTTTGCTGTTAACGCCCACCTGCACTGTCTCGGAAATAATCTCAGCCAGCGGAATAACAGAATAAAAAACAGGGGCCTTTTCAGGCTTGAACCCGTTTTTCCTGTCGGCAAGCTTATCTACTCTATGCATAACACCTATCGTCACTTTTTTCCCGCATACAGGGCATAAATAATTGTTCTTAATCGTCTCTTCAGGCGAAAGGCTCACACCGCACATTCTGTGTCCGTCATAATGATATTTCCCTTCTTCGGGAAAAAATTCTATTGTGCCTGTAAAACCGCCTTTCTTTTTCATTGCATTTGCGATTGCCGTGTATGAGACATCTGTATCCAGAATATTAGCCTCTCTTCCTATTTTATGGGGCGAATGTGCATCTGAATGCGATGTTAATGTAATCCTGTCAAGGCATGACAGCCTCCAGTTCATCTGCGGGTCAGAGGAAAGCCCTGTCTCAATCGCATAAACATGGGGCGTTAATTCTTCAAAACACTCCTCAAGAGAATCAAAGCCAGAAGCTGCGCCGAAAACTGAAAAATGAGGAGTCCACGCATGCGCCGGAATAAGCATTGCGTCTTCCGATGCCTCAAGGACAATCCTCAGAAGTTCCTTTGCATCAAGCCCGAGAATGGGCCTTCCGTCCGCCGACAGATTTCCTATCTTTGAGAGTTTTGAATTAATCCTTTCCGCTGTATTGAAGTCAGGCGCCAAGACAATGCTGTGTATCTTTCTTAATCTTCCGTTCTTGCTGTAAATACAGCTTATCTCTGCAGTAAGCATGAAATACATCTCAGATGAGCAGGACGCGGGAATGTCATCAAGCCGGTATTTCTTTTTCAATCTGAACAAACCGTTTCCAGAATTGTCCAGCTTTTCCTTAATCTCACCCAGCCATTGCGGGTGAGTAAAGTCGCCTGTCCCAAGAACCGTTATCCCCTTTAGTTGTGACCATTTCCAGAGATTTTCAGGAGTCATATCCCCGCTTGTCGCGCGGGAATATCTTGAATGCATATGAAGGTCTGCGATAAATCTCATACGGGAAAGTCTTTTAAATACCTCTTATTCCTTTTCCTGCTTCTGCGGCATATTCTTCATCATCTCTTCCTGCATTTTTTTCGCTGCCTCTTCCATCTGCTTTTGCTGTTCTTTCGTCATCTGTCCACCTTGAGGCATATTTGAGAGCGATTCCTGCATCTTCTTGGCAGCTTCTTCCATGTCTTTGGCTGATTTCTCCATCTCCTTTGCCTTTTCCATCCATTCACCGGAAAATTTCCTTGCCGCATACTGTGCTGACAGTGACAGCATTATAAAAAGCGCTGCGATTATTCCCCACACCGTCCATGCCAGAGATGACTTTATCTTATGAACTCCTATTGATGCGGCAATAAGAAGATAAAAACCCCAGAGAAGCACTGCAACAGAACCAAGATATGGAATAAAACCAAGAACTGATGTAACAGGGATAATTCCGCTGCTGTATGCGGCACAGCGATACGCCGTTTCATAACTCTCCTGAGAGCCCATAATCTTCCAGATAATAAAAAGGATTCCGGCTGCTATGAAACTGAAAACCAGTCCTATTATCGGAGCGATAATTATTCCTGCAAGTGCGCCGGCGCCCATCATTCCTCCCATTGGGCTGATACCGATATGAGCTAACGCACCGATGTAGCCTGTCACCATACTTACAACCGCGCTTACAACCATCATGACAACCAGAAAGATTACCGGATGCTGAAACCCGCCTGTTTTCGGCATATCCCTGTAAAATCCGGACGGATTTGTAATGACCTTTAATGCTGTTGATACTATTCCGTTAACCAGACTCTTACCCCCTTCCATCTTGCCCTCCTATCATGAAGTTTTTTAATTAAAGCTTATTGTGTGTAAAGTGTAACAATAAATACCATGCCTTGCAACTGTTTATTTTTCCGGCGGGAATACATCGTCTTTAGAGGAAAACAAAGCGCTGAAAGAACTGAGTTTCCATTGCAGAGAAAGTGATGATGTATTGAAATGGTAGGCCCGGGCGGTCTCGAACCGCCGACCTCTTCCGTGTCAAGGAAGCGCTCTCCCCCTGAGCTACGAGCCTGAAATATTAATTAAAACATAAACCTATGCTCTGTTTCAAGAATTACAACTGTCTCATGCTACTTAATATTTAAAATAATCTCACCTCAACCACCTCACCCTGCTCCACTCCAAGCTTCCTGAGCGGAATAACAACAATCCCGTCAGCCTTAACAAGTGTAGTTATAAGTCCTGACTTTCCCAGAATAGGAGTCGCCCATAGTTCATCGCCCCTCTCTTCGAGGGCAACCCTTATGTGGTCTTCCCTTCCTGAACTTGATGAAATATTCTTTGCCATCTTTGCCGTTACAATAAGTTTTCTGCCTCTGAACCTGTTTTCAGTAATACCCGTGAGTTTTTTCAGGACAGGTTTAATGAACTCTTCAAAACATACTGTAATAGCAGCAGGATGTCCAGGAAGTCCGAATACAGGCGTGTTGCTTATTACGCCTCCTATCAGAGGTTTACCGGGTTTAATTGATACGCCGTGGAATAAAACTCCGGGGCTTCCGACATCATTTATAATTTTTGCAGTCATATCTTTTGTTCCGACAGAACTCCCGCCTGTTATAAGCACCATGGCGGAATCTTTAAGAGACTCTTCAACTATTTTTTTTATAACGCTGTATTCGTCACCGAATATGCCGCGTTTTACAGGCTCTCCTCCTGCTTCTGATATAAGGCCTGTAAGATTAAATGAATTTATGTCTCTCACCTGCCCGGGGTTAACAGCCTTATCTGCAGGAATAATTTCATCCCCTGTTGATATTATGGAAACCTTCGGTTTTTCATAAACATAAACCTCTGTTATTCCGAGCCCTGCAAGTGCGCCTGTATCCTGAGGCCTGAGCATGTGCCCTCTCTTTAATACGAGAGCACCTTTTTTTATATCCTCCCCTGCCTGTATTACATTTTCACCGGGCGCTGCCGGTTTCATTATTTCTACCATCTCTTCATCTATCGTCTGTGCGTGCTCTATCATAACGACTGCATCGGCGCCCTCCGGAAGCATCCCGCCTGTTGCTATCTTTGCTGTTATTCCTTTTTTAAGCTCAAAACCGGGCATTGCGCCCATCAATACTTCACCGGCAATGTTAAGATATGCGGGAAGGCCGTCCGAAGCGCCAAATGTATCAGACGAATTAACTGCAAAGCCGTCAACCGTTGACCGTGCAAACTGGGGGAGGTTTTCAGGTGAGTACATATCGCACGACAAAATCCTCGTGCATGAGTGTTCTATATTCAGTTTTATATCAGAAGGAAACACCACAGAAAGATTTTTGAGTACAAACTCCAGCGCCTTTTCAACGGTAATAACTTCTTCTCTGCCAAGCATGTCTCGCATACGCCCTTCTTCTTAACCTAAGATTATTCGTTAAAAGCAGGTTCAGATTAGATAATTTTTGAAATGCTTTTTATGTATATGGCTGCCGAGCGGACTCTTCTTTAAAACTGCCGAATCAGCACCATTCTGAAGAAGATCAACCATCCTGTCCAATGATTTTGCCTGAAGTCTCTTTATATTTTCCCTCTTATAAACAGGAGCAATGATAATATTCCTGTCGATAAAACTGCTTACGCTCTTCTGATGAATCCCTGAGATTAACACTGCACTTTTCAGAATCCGTTTATTGGTTTTAAAAGAAAATATGGCGGTATCCAGAGACCCCACAAGAAAAGTGTCATTCCTTCGCTGAACTTTTTTATCTATTGTGACTGCCTGAACCCAGTATTTTTTGTCAACAATGCTGTCTGCCTTCAGTTCAAGGAATGCATGCCCGACATTCTTTTTCCCTGCTGTCAGCATCTCATGCGCAACAGTATCTGCGGCAAGATGGCTCATGTAGCCATAAACAAAGGCCTTTTGCTGTTGCGTCTTGGCAGCGTCAAAAAGACCCAATGCCACATCCCAGCTGTGTGAACTTTTCTCATCAGGCAGATACTTCTTGCCAAAAATAATATCCGCCATCAGGTTGCCGTAAAGGAAATCACTTTTGTACTTTTTTATAAGCGCGTATATTCCGGCAGGAAGAAGCGAACCGAGGTAATAGATCTCGCTGCCCAGATAGACATGTGTCAAAGGCCCCCACGCAAAGGCAGCGGAAGGCAAGGCTATAAATGAAATTACTAATAAAAATTTAAACATTATTTACTTCGGTCAAAATGATAAACTGTTGATTCCATATCCACTTATTTTACCAAATCACATGAAGAAATTGCCATTTATTTTCCTTCTTTAAACGAAAGGCAAATCCTGTCATCAGAAAAACTTCTATACTTTTTAAAGCAAGACGGAAGGGGGCGCAAAATTATTTAAGTTTCTTTATAAACTCTTCCACAGGAATTGCAGGCAGAGTAATGAGATGAACAGATCCCCTTGCCCCAAGTTCAATAGACATCCTCATTACAGTCTCATTATCAGGCGCCTCAACAATGTTCACAAAATCATAAGGCCCGAGCACGGCAAACTGCTGTTTTACCTTAACCCCCATTTTTTCAAGCTCCTTATTAACTTCAAGAATCCTGTTAGGTTTTTCCTTTATCGTCTTTCGCCCCTCATCCGTGAGAGTACTCATGATTATATAAGATGCCATAGCCTCCTCCTTTCTCTACGAGTCTCAGACTTGCCCCTTCCTAAGACCTTTATACTCCAAGTTAAAGGCGATGTCAAATTTAAATCACCCTGCCGTATTGATAAGCATGGATTATTTCATTTGACAGCAATTAATCCGCATGATATATTGAAGCACATAAAAATTTATTAAGAAAAGGAGGTGAATGGAATGGCTTGCAAACCGGGACATAAGGCAAAAACCAAATGCGCCGCGAAAAAGAAAACAGCAAAGAAGAAAACGGCAACTAAAAAGACTGTAAAGAAAAAAACAGCAAAAAAGAAAAAGAAATAACTGAGTATTCTTATTTGAACGACTGAGAATTTATTACGCTAATCCGCAGGCCGTATGTTTTCGATGCGGCCTGCCGAATTAGAGGGAGTTGTTTCTTCATATTTAGGCTCTTCAAAGTCAGGTACAACGACACCCCTCCTTACCATTATGCTGTAAATCAGGTTTGAACGGTTCACGACATATTTTGAGTCTCCGAGAGGATTATATCTTTTTGGATTGGGAAGCACAGAGGCAAGTCTGGCAGACTCTTCCGGAGTGAGGGAAGAGGCAGACTTTCCGTAATAATGACTTGCAGCAGCCTCTATGCCGAATATGCCGGCATCTCCCAACTCAACCACGTTAAGATAAAGCTCAAGAATTCTTCTTTTCGACAGCACATTTTCCATTCTCCACGTAATTACGGCCTCGGCAATTTTTCGCAATGGATTCTTTGAGGGCGAAAGATAAAGGTTCTTTGCAAGCTGCTGAGATATGGTGCTTCCGCCTGCCTTGAATTTGCCTGCCTTAATATCTTTTTCCATCGCCTTCTGCATCGCCTCATAATCAAAACCATCATGGCTCCAAAATTTATCATCCTCGGCAATCAGAACCGCCTTTATAAGATATGGGGATATCTGCGAGATGGGAACCCATTTCTGCTGAATCCTGTATTTCTTCCCCTGCCTTTTCCATTCCCTTTCTCTATATTCCATAAAAGAAGTCTTCTTAGGATTATGTCTTTTAAGGCTCTCAATATCAGGGAAACTGAAATAGAGATAGGCGGAAATACCGGAGATGATGAAAACAATAAGAATCCAGCATATCTTTTTAAATGAACTCTTCTTTCTTTTTCTTCTTCTTGCCATAGCGGATGGTATTTTAAACTGTCGGCTTTGAGCTTAAAGATTAAGCAGCCGCATTCCTTTTCCAAGATGATACGCATTTTTTATTGCCTCACCTATGAACTCTTTTGCCTTCTGTGCTGCTTCAAGGGGTGTGTGTCCAAGTGCAAGGGACGCAGTAATTGCCGCTGAGAAGGCGCAACCAGTGCCGTGATATTCCCCTTCCCTCTTTGCAGACTCAAGCCTAAAAAAACTGAATCCGTCATAGAATAAATCAAGCGCCTCTCCTTCCAAGTGTCCTCCTGTTATCATCACATTCTCAGGCCCCATCTTTCTTAGTTCCCTTGCAGCTTCCTCCATCTGAGTCACGTCTTCTATTGATATGCCTGTCAGTACAGATGCCTCATAGATGTTCGGGGTTATCACCTTTGCCAAGGGGAAAAGCTGCTCTCTTATTGCATCCAGTGTACCGTCCTCAACAAGGCTGACCCCTGATGATGATACGCTAACAGGGTCTATCACAAGGTTTTTAAGTGAATACCTGCTTATGCTTTCAGCGATTACGCCTGCCAACTGCTTACTGTAAAGCATGCCTGTCTTAACGGCATCAGGCGTTATATCTTTTAAAAGAACGTCAAGCTGCTCTGCAAAGCAATTCTTATCAACAGGATAGACGGAGATTACGCCCTCTGTGTTTTGGGCTGTGAGTGCGGACGCAGCCGAAAGTCCATGAACACCGAATGCCCTGAACACTTTAATGTCAGCCTGAAGTCCTGCCCCGCCTGTAGGATCAGAACCTGCTATAGTGAGTGCGGATTTCATCTGTGAATTATACTATATCTCTTCATCAAAAGGATTAACTGGCTAAGGGCTATAAATCTAAAAATCTTATGGATTCATAAAAATTAAAAATTGCCAATAATCAAGAAGTTTATGTTACCATTTATAACTTATCTCCGGCTTTATTGTTTAAGCCTGAAATATTATTGTTTGATCCGGAATTATTGCCTATTATTTGAAGAATTTTCTTGTGAAGTAAAATACCCAAGGAGGTTTAGGGATGTTGATAATCGGTGAGAAGCTTAGCATCATAGCCAAGAGAGTCAGAGAGGCAATGATGAAAAAGGATAAGGGCCCTATACAGGAGATTGCAACTGCCCAGTGGAAAGCCGGTGCGGGAATGATAGATTCAAACATAGGCCCGGCGGAAGACGGCGGAGAAGATTTAATGCAGTGGATGGTTACGACAATACAGGAAGCCGTATCATTGCCGGTATGCCTTGACACAACAAACGCAAAGGCAATAGAGGCAGGGCTTAAGGTGCATAACAACCAATGGGGAAAACCTCTGATAAATTCAACATCAAACGACCCCGAGAGATTCCCAATCCTTGAGCTCGCGGCAAAATATAATGCTCAGGTTATAGGGCTTACAGTAGGAAAAGGCGGGCTTCCCGCAGATGCTGAAGAGCGCGCTGCCATAGCGGCAGAAATAATGGGAAGGGCCATGGAATACGGGGTTCTCCTTGAAGACATCTACCTTGACCCCTTGGTCTTGCAGATTGCAACCTCTCAGGATCACGCAAGGCATGTAATAAAGGCAATAGCAATGTTCCAGGAAATGAACGATCCGCCGATGAAGACCGTTGTCGGCCTTAGCAATATTTCCAACGGCTGCCCGAAGCATATAAGGCCGATTCTTAATAAACACTATTTCATAATGCTTATGAACGCCGGACTAACTGCCGCCATTGCAGACGCTCATGAGATGGCGGAAGCCGTTCAGGAGAAGAAGATGATTGATGATGTCCTTGCGGGGAAAAAGATTGACGACGCCAAAAAAATGACAGAGATAACAAAAACGATTGATGTTATTATGGGCAAAACCCTTTATGCGCATTCGTATTTAGAAATGTAGGAGGTTTAAAAATGGCTTTTACTGCTCCAAAAGAGACTTATTCAGGCAAAGTTTATAATGTAACAATAGGCACAGGCGAAAGGGCAGCAAGTTTCGGAGGGGAAAATGTGCTCCCTTTTCTGCCTTTTGAAGGGACAATCCCAAATAAACCTTTAATCGCATATGAGATACAGGACGTTCCTCCCACAGACTGGCCTGAAAATGTTCAGAAACCCTTCAGCAGTGTTTCAGGCGATCCTGTTACATGGGCAAAGTTCTGTCAGGATACGCTTAAGGCAAAGGCTATAGCATTAAGGCTTATCGGAACTCATCCCGACAGGGAAAACCGCTCACCTGAAGATGCCGCAAAAACAGTTAAAGACGTGCTTTCTGCCATTAATGTGCCTTTGATAATACTTGGAAGTAACAATGCGGAAAAAGACGCCCCTGTCCTGATAGCCGCCGCTGAGGCTGCAAAAGACAAGAACTGCATATTAGGCAAGGCACAGGAAGCTAACTATAAAACAATAGCTGCCGCTGCAATGGCAAATAACCATAAACTTATTGCAATGTCAGAGCTTGACATAAACCTTTCAAAGCAGTTGAACATTCTAATAACCCAGATGGGTTTTGACAAGGAAAGGCTTATAACAGACCCTATGTGCTCTGCTCTGGGGTACGGCCTTGAATATACTTATTCAGTCATGGAGCGGATACGGCTTGCGGCGCTGACACAGAATGACCTCACAATGCAGCCGCCTATGCTTGCGGATGTAGGCATGTATGTATGGAAAATCAAGGAGACACAGGCGCCTGAATCGGACGTGCCCTCATGGGGCAATGCTGAAGAGAGAGGAATTGCATGGGAGGCAACAACCGCTGCAGCGCTTCTCATGGCAGGCGCAGAACTCTTAATCATGAGGCATCCAAAGGCTGTTGAGGCAGTTGGAAAATTAATAGAAGAACTATAAATATCGTACGCTTAACGCGTAACGTATTACGGAGGTTTTAGATATGGCTTTATCAGGCGTTGAGATATTTAAATTACTGCCAAAGACAAACTGCAAAAAATGCGGACATCCCACATGCCTTGCCTTTGCAATGAAACTCGCGCAGAGACAGGCATCGCTGGATCAGTGCCCTGATGTATCTGAAGAGGCAAAAAAGATACTCGGAGAGGCCTCAGCGCCTCCGATACGTTCTATAACATTCGGCTCCGGCGACAGGGCGGTAAAGATAGGCGAAGAGACTGTCCTCTTCAGGCATGACAAAAAATTCGTTAACCCATGCGCTCTCGCTGTTGAAATCAAAGACACTCTTTCCGAGGGAGAAATAACAAAGAAGATAGAGGAAGTCCTTGCATCGGAAATAGACAGGGTCGGACAGAAACTAAGAGTTGACGCAATAGCGCTTACAAACGCATCCGGCGATAAAGGAAAGTTTGAGTCAGCCGCAAAACTTATTGCATCAAAGGCGCCAAATGTTCCGGTAATACTTTCAACAACAGACCCCGCATCTGCAGAAGCGGCCGTAAAGCTCTTTGCCGGTAAGAAGCCCATCATCTATGGAGCAAACTCAGGCAATGCAGAGGCAATGGCAAATATTGCAAAGACAGAAAAGGCAATACTCGGAGTAGTTGCAAACGGTTTGGATGAACTCTCAACGCTTACGGAAAAGATAAAAGCCCTCGGGGTTGAAGACATGGTTATAGACTCAGGAGCAAAAAAGGCAGAAGAAATGCTTGAAAACAATACCATGATAAGAAGGGCTGCGCTTAAGAAAAACTACAAGCCGTTCGGATACCCTGTGATTAACTTCGCACAGAGAGACGACAGCCTCCATGAGGCTTTGATTGCATCTGTAGGAATAACAAAATATGCATCAATCATAGTTGTCAGCGGCATTGAGAAATGGAAAAACCTCGCCCTCTTCACTTTAAGGCAGAATATCTACACCGATCCGCAGGTGCCGATGCAGGTTGAACAGAAAATATACAAGATCGGAGAGGCAACGCCTGATTCACCGCTTACAATTACGACAAACTTCTCCCTTACATATTTTATTGTTTCAGGCGAGATAGAAAACAGCAAAGTTCCGTGCAGGCTTGCAGTCATGGACTGCGAAGGATTATCGGTATTGACCGCATGGGCGGCAGGAAAATTCACTGCTTCAAAAATTGCAACCTTTATAAAAGAGAGCGGCATTGAGAATGAAGTAAAACACAGGGAACTGATTATCCCCGGCTATGTCGCGATATTAAGCGGCTCTATAGAAGACAAACTCGAAGGCTGGAAGGTGACAGTCGGGCCGAGAGAGGCAAACGGGCTTCCGGCATTTTTAAAAGCAAGAACAGCATAATAGTGTCAGTGAATAGTGACAGTGTCAGTATTAGCATAAGAAACGATAGAAAAACTGACACAGAACACTGACACTAAAAACTAATACTGGAGGTAACAATGTCCAAGTTAATAGCCTCTGCAGCCATAAGAGGCGCACATACGCTCGTAAAGCAGGCAGAAGAACTGCTTGAAAAAACCACCGCGGAAAAAGGCAAAGACTTCACTTTTGAATTCCCTGACACCGCTTTTTATCTTCCGATGATTTACGCAATGACAGCCTTCCCCGTTAAAACGCTGGGTGATATGAAGGTTGCGCTGGGTCTGGCAAAGGAACTGCTTCATGACGAGCCTGAAGAGCATTTGTGGAAACCGTATCTCGGCGAGGCGCTGGACTCAGGCATGGCAACTCTCTTTGCAGAAGAACTACTGCTTGCATTGAAATATATCAACGGACTGGAGCCTGCTAAAGATCCCGAGACAGGTTATATATATAACGGTTTTATCACCGACACTATCCAGCGGAATCTGGGTATCCAGCTTGTTGACGGCACAATGCCGGGCTTTGCCGCAATTATAGGCGCTGCTCCGAGTGACGATGTAGCCGTAAGCATTGTCAGGGAACTTCAGGAAAAGAATATCCTCACATTTCTCTCAGGCAATGTAAACGGCAATAGCGTTACAAAACAGCTTTTAAGAAAGGGTGTTGAATTAGGATGGGACACAAGAATCGTACCGCTCGGCCCTGACACAGAACATACGCTCTATGCTCTTGACTGGGCCATAAGGGCGTCCCTGATATTCGGAGGCAAAAAACCCGGAGATTACAAAGAGCATCTCAAATACCAGAAAGACAGGGTCTTTGCATTCGCAGTGGTTCTCGGCGAGCTTAACGACATAATATGGACTACAGGCGCAGGAGCAATTAACATGGGATTCCCTGCCATTGCAGATACGGACGTTCCGGTCATACATCCTACAGGAGTATGCATATACGAAGAAGTGGACAAAGAGCTTGACCATGGGAAGATAGTGCAGAGGGCTATTGAACAGAGAGGGTTAAAGATTACCGTTGAAAAGCCTCCGATACCTGTTGCATACGGGCCGGCCTTTGAGGGCGAGAGAATAAGAAAAGAGGATATGTTCATTGAATTCGGCGGACAGAGAACACCTTCGTTTGAATGGGTGAGGACAAAAGAACTGAACGAGATAGAAGACAACAAGGTAATTATTGTAGGAGACGGCTGGCAGGAGAAGTACGAAAAAGGCGGGCAGATGCCGTTGGCCATCGTAATAGATACGGCAGGCAGAAAAATGCAGAAGGACTTTGAGTCTATCATTGAAAGGAAAATACACCATAACATAAACGAGGCACAGGGACTCTGGCACATGGGCCAGCGCGACCTCAACTGGATAAGAATCAGCAGCAATGCCAAAAAAGAAGGCATAACATTAGAACACATTGGCGTGGTCATGGCAACCATGACGCACCACAGATTTAAATCAATCGTGGATAAGGTGCAGGTTACCATATACACCGATGAAAAAGATGTCCTTGCCATACAGGAAGAAGCGAGAAAGGCATACAAGGAGCGTGACCAGAGGCTTGGTTCTCTTACTGATGAGGCAGTGGATATTTTTTACTCGTGCCTCCTCTGCCAGTCGTTTGCGCCAAGCCATGTATGCGTCATAAGCCCTGAAAGGCTTGGCCTTTGCGGCGCATATAACTGGCTGGACGGAAAGGCTGCTTATGAGATAGACCCGACAGGAGGCAACCAGCCGATCCCGAAGGGCGCGCTCATGGACGCAAAATACGGAAGATACACAGGCATAGACGAATACCTCAAAAAGGCGTCAGCCGGAGCAGTCGAGACCCTTAACTTATACACAATAATGGAAAACCCGATGACTTCATGCGGCTGCTTTGAATGTATCATCGCAATAATCCCTGAAGCAAACGGCGTGATGATAGTACAGAGGGGACATACAGGAATGACACCTGCAGGAATGAAATTCTCTACCCTTGCGGGAAGCGTAGGAGGCGGAACGCAGAACCCGGGCTTTATGGGCATAGGAAGAAACTTCATTGTAAGCAAGAAATTCCTTCACGGCGACGGCGGGATAAAGAGAATAGTATGGATGACCAAAAATCTTAAGGAAGGCCTTAAGGATGAGTTCAGCAAAAGGGCTGCCGAGGAAGGCGTGCCTGACCTGCTCGACAAGATTGCCGACGAAACGGTTGCAGAGGACTCAGAGAAGCTGCTTGAGTTCCTTACACAGGCAGGACATCCTGCTCTCAGCATGGATCCGATGTTATAATAAAGAAGCAACATAGTGTCAAAAAGTAAAAGTGTCACATAATGCTTTGACACGCTGAAACTCTGATGCTTGATACTTAAAGTTTGGAGGAAACAATGGATAAGGCAGTAAAGAGTGCAAATAAAGAAGCCGAACAAATAATTGAGTGGGGAAAATCCCATGGAATTGAGACCTGTTTTGACAGGGCGGAAAAACTTAAACCATGTCCGATCGGCGAGACAGGTGCGTGTTGTAAGGTTTGCCATATGGGACCTTGCAGGCTCGTCGGCAAAAACGCCGAAGAAGAGGCAAAAGGCGTATGCGGGGCAAGCCTTCCCACAGTTGCTTCAAGGAACCTTTTAAGAATGATTGCAGCAGGAACAGCAGCTCACTCTGACCATGCAAGAGACATGGCATTTACCCTGCTTGCAGTTGCAAACGGAGAGACAAAGGATTTCAAGGTAACAGATGTGAGAAAACTATACAGGGTTGCCGGCTACCTCAATATTGAGTTCGAGGGCAGACCTGTTAATGATGTCGCGAGAGATGTCGCAACAAAATTTCTTGAGGACTTCGGCAGACAGAAAGGGGCTATAAATTACCTTAAGCGGGCTCCTAAAAAGACCCAGGAAAGATGGGAAAAATGGGTCATTGCTCCAAGGGCTATAGACAGGGAAGTTGTCGAGGCCCTGCACAGAACCAATATTGGAGTTGACCATGAACCGGACCATCTTCTTCTGCACGGTTTAAGGACCGCATTGGCTGATGGATGGGGCGGCTCTATGATATCAACAGACATTACTGACATATTGTTTGGAACCCCCAAACCTCTTAAATCAGAGGCAAGTTTTGGAATATTCAAAGAAGATGAAGTAAACCTCGTTGTTCATGGCCATGAACCTACCCTTGCTGAGATTATTGTAGACGTGGTGTCAGAACCTGAGATGATAGACTATGCTAAATCAAAAGGCGCTAAGGGGATTAACCTTGGCGGGATGTGCTGCACTGCAAATGAAGTGCTCATGAGGCACGGAATTCCTACGGCAGGCGGTTTTACAAATCAGGAACTCGGTATAATGACCGGTCTTGTTGATGCAATAAGCGTGGACGTCCAGTGTATAATGCCTGCCATTGCTGAACTTTCAAAGAAATTTCACACAAAGGTTATAACAACCTCTGAGAAGGCAAAGATGCCGGGTGCGGTTCATATTGAATATGACGAGCACAGGGCAAGGGAAGTGGCAAGAGAAATAGTAAAAACCGCAATAGACAACTTCCCAAACAGAAAAACCAGGGGCAGCCATATCACAGACAAGTTCCCTGTAATAGTCGGCTTCTCACATGAATACATTGAATATATGCAGGGAGGAAGATGGAGGGCGTCATTCAGGCCATTAAATGACGCAATTATTGCAGGAAGAATTCGCGGAGTTGTGGGTCTTGCAGGATGCGACAATCCAAGAGTGCCTTCAACTGGACTTCACCGATTCCTCGCAACAGAACTCATAAAGCATGATGTGCTTATTGTCTCAACCGGCTGCGGCTCAGCAGCGTGCGCAACTGCAGGGTATCTTACTCCTGAGATGGCGCTCGAAAACGCAGGCCCAGGTTTACGCGAGGTCTGCGAGGCGATCGGAATTCCCCCGATACTGCATCTCGGCTCCTGCGTGGACAACACGAGGATACTAACCATTGCCACCGCCATGGCCGCGGAGGGCGGTTTATCGGATGAGATCGGAGGCATGCCAGCCGTCGGTATTGCTCCTGAATGGATGTCTGAAAAGGCTATTGCAATAGGCTGTTATTTTGCAGCGTCAGGCATCCCTGTAATATTCGGCGGCGAATCACCTGTAGGGGCAAGCAAGGAAGTTACGAGAATAATGACAGAGGTCTGGTTTGAGAGGTTCAAAGGAGCATTGCATTTCGAACCCGATCCTGAAAAGATACTTGAAATGGCGCTTGACTACATTGATAAGGCGAGAGAGGCGCTTAAGCTCAAGAAGTATGAGCCGGGAAAATTCGGCACCGAAAAGGTGCTCATGGATATGGCGGCAAGGCGTGAGATTGAAAGAGTAGCTAAACCGCATATCGGGATTTATTAAGAATAGGTCTTATAAGTCCTATATGACCTATATTTTGGAGGTTAGATGAAGGCAGCAGAAATTGATGTCAATGAAAAGATAGGCAATGTCAGGGAAATTCTGACGGACACGCAGAAAAAAAGGGGTATATTAATACATGCATTCCAGCAGATACAGAAGGCGCATAATTACCTCCCGGAGGAACAACTGATATTACTGTCAAGAAAACTTGATATACCTTTATCGGAGGTATACAGCACAGCTTCTTTTTACAAACATTTCTATTTTAAGCCCCGGGGCAAAAATGTTGTCTGCGTCTGCGCAGGAACAGCCTGCCATGTCAGGGGCTCGCATAAAGTGCTCGAAAAATTTGAAGAGGCCTTCGGCGTAAAAGAAGGAGAGACAACGCCTGACCTTGCTCTGACTCTGGAGACAGTCGGATGCGTAGGATGCTGTGGACTTGCTCCCGTTGTCACAATCAATGAAGAGGTAGTAGGAGATCTGTCTGCCAAAAGGGTTGAGGCCCTGATAAAAGAAGTAAAAGGGAAATAGCCATGGAGAGATTAAAATCCATAGATGATCTTAAAAAACTCGGGGAACGCCTCAAAGACGAGACCTTCAGGCCTGAGATACCCAGAGTAAGAATCTGCAGCGGAACAGCCTGCACTGCTACGGGAACTCCCAAGGTGCTCTCTGCAATGGAAGAAGAGGCAGGCAAACGCGGAATTAATCTTGACATCGTTAAAACCGGCTGCCAGGGCCTTTGCCAAAAGGGGCCTGTAATGAAAGTAGAACCGCTTAATATGTTCTATCAGAAGGTGAAACCGGAACATGCAAGGTCTATCCTTGCGTATACCGTGCAAGGCGGGATGCCCTTCAGGCAGAGCCTTTACAGGCAGGATTTCCTGAGTGAGCCTATCCCTGAGATGACAAACGTGCCCTTCTACAAAAAGCAGCTCAGAATCGCATTAAGGAATAACGGGCTTATAGACCCGAAAAACATATATCACTATATCGCAGTGGGCGGTTATTCTGCTCTGGGAAAAGCCTTGGGCTCAATGACCCCTGACGGAGTGCTGGCTGAAGTTGATAAGGCAAACCTCAGAGGAAGGGGCGGCGCAGGATTTCCCGCAGGCAAAAAATGGAAACACACAAAGAGCGCACAGGGCAAGACAAAGCTCGTTATAGCCAATGGAGACGAAGGCGACCCCGGAGCATTCATGGACAGGTCTGTCATGGAAGGAGACCCTCACAGCCTGTTTGAGGGGATGCTCTTATGTGCATATGCAATTGGCGCTGAATACGGCTTAATATACGTAAGGCACGAATATCCTCTGGCAGTTAAAAACCTTACACACGCAATCAATCAGGCAACAGAACTTGGGCTTCTCGGCAAAAATATACTCGGGACAAATTTCAATTTCACGATTGATATAAGAGAAGGCGCAGGAGCATTCGTATGCGGGGAATCAACAGCACTCATTGCTTCTGTCGAAGGCGAAAGGGGATTCCCAAGGCCAAGGCCTCCAAGGCTTTCAGAACAAGGCGGAGGCGCATGGGGTTATCCGAGCAACCTGAATAACATAGAGACATACGCATGCGTGCCTCAAATTATAGAGAAAGGCGCTGACTGGTTCCTTGGCATTGGCACAAAGAATTCTCCTGGCACAAAGGTATTTGCGCTTACAGGGAAGGTTGTTAACACAGGCCTTGTTGAAGTTCCCATGGGAATTACTCTTAAAGAGATAATATACGAGATTGGCGGCGGAGTCATGGACGGAAAGAAATTCAAGGCTGTGCAGACAGGAGGGCCGTCAGGAGGATGCATACCTGAGCACCTGCTTGATACGCCTGTTGACTTTGATACGCTCGCAAAGGTTGGTTCCATGATGGGTTCAGGCGGAATGGTTGTTCTGGACGAGGACAACTGCATGGTTGACGTCGCAAAATACTTCCTTTCATTCTGCAAGTCAGAGTCCTGCGGTAAATGCCCTCCATGCAGGATAGGCACATTCCAGATGCTCGAGATACTGGAAAAAATTACGACAGGAAAAGGCGAAGCAGGAGATATAGAAAAACTGACAGCGATAGGAGAAAAGGTCAAGGAGAGCGCGCTCTGCGGCCTTGGAAACAGCGCGCCTAACCCGGTTCTCACTACAATAAAATATTTCAGGGATGAGTACGAGGAGCATATCCATGACAAATACTGCAGGGCAAAGGCATGCAGCGGGCTTGGAACATTCAGCATTGATCATGAACAGTGCTTCCTCTGCGGTTTATGCAAACAGGCATGCGCATTCGATGCGGTGAAGGAAACATCCAGATCGTTCTTTATAGATCAGGACTATTGTACAAAATGCAAGGCATGTTACCTTGCATGTCCAATTGGCGCTGTGAAGGTGGAAAAACAGGCTAAGCGTCATGGCGTTGAGCGTTCATAGCGCTAAAACCCAATAACGCAATAGAGGTATGATGGCAGAACAGAAAGAAAAAAAGGTTGAAGACATAAAAAAAGAAGCAGAGGCAAAGAAATGCCCTGTAAGTAAGTCCCTTTACTATATAGAAGCATTCCTTGCAGGCCCTATGTGCGGCAAGTGTTTTCCCTGCGAGATGGGCGTTTATGAAGCAAAGATACGGCTTAAAAACCTTACAGACGGTAAAGGCTCTGAGGCTGACATCTTTGCCATCAAGAGAATAGCCTCAGACATGCTTGAATCTTCAAGGTGCAAGAGAGGAAAAGACACCGCTGCATTCATCCTTGAATGGATGGGAACAGATGTGTTTAAGGAGCATGTTGAAGGAAGATGCCCTGACAGGGAATGCATCTCGCTAATTGAATACAGAATAATCCCCGAGAAATGCATCATCTGCGGTGATTGTCAGGATGCTTGCAAATATGATGCAATCACTGGAGAAAAGAAAAAGGGTTACAAGAGCGGCTATCTTCCGTTTGAGATACGGCAGAAGAGATGCGTTAAGTGCGGCGACTGCATAAAGGTATGCCCGACGAACGCAATTATACTTGTTGACGTAAAAAGCAAAGAACCGGTGGGAGTTTAGCTTGGAATTGTCACCCTGAACTTGTTTCAGGGTCTAAATAAATATGGAATACGATGCTGAAACGAGTTCAGCATGACACTTTGATGGAGGACTAAATGGCAAACATGATAAAACTTACGATAGACAGCAAGGAGATTCAGGCGCCTGAGGGCTCCAATCTCATTGATGCCGCTGAAACTGCGGGGATTCACATTCCCAATCTATGCTATTTAAAAGGCATGCCCGGCATTGGAGCTTGCAGGCTCTGCCTTGTAGAGATTGAAGGAGCAAAGGCGCCGGTGATTGCATGCAATACAAAGGTCAAGGAAGGCATAGTTGTCAATACCAAAACAGATAAAATAACGGAGACAAGAAAGTTTGTCATTGACCTTATTCTCTCTATGCATCCGCTGGACTGCATGACATGCACAAAGGCAGGCGTCTGCAACCTTCAGCAGTATGCTTACGACTTTGGGCTTAAGGAATCCACTTTTACAAGAAAGAAATTCGGGTTTTCAATAGACGAGGGGAATCCGTTCATAAAGCGCGACCCTGACTACTGTATCCTATGCGGCAGATGCGTCCGTGTATGCAGGCATCAGGGGACCAATGTCCTTGACTTCATGGGCCGCGGCGTAGGCGCAAAGGTAATAACGGCAAACGACAAGCCCCTTCAGGAATCTTCATGCACCTTCTGCGGAAGCTGTGTTGACGCCTGCCCTGTTAATGCCCTGCTTGAAGCTGACAGGTGGAGAAAAGGAAGAGAATGGGAATACGAAAAAACAAAGTCAGTCTGCCTCCTCTGCGGAAACGGCTGCGATATATCAGTAAGCACAAAAGAAGGCAGAGTCGCAAAGATAAACTCAGGCGGAGCTGACGGCTCAGTTGAAAAATATATCTGCGCCTATGGCAGGTTCGGATTCGATTGCATAGAAGCAGAGACAAGGGTAACATCTCCGATGAAAAAAGTCGGGAATGAACTGAAAGAAACAACATGGGAAGACGCAATAAACATAGTTGCCGGAAAACTAAAAAAAGCAGGCGCATCAGCAGGCTTTGTAAGCACGGCAGGGATAATGAATGAGGATGCACTTGTCCTTAAACAGCTTGCTTCTACCATAAAGTCAAAGAATTTAGATACAACGGCAAGCCTTTATTCTGACGCCGATTCCCTGAAGAACGAGAGCGTTGATATTGATTCAGCAGACCTTATCATTCTTGCGGGACTGAATCCCAGCCAGTGGACAAGGGTATTGCCCGCGCTTGATGCAGCAGTAAGAAGGAGAGTGAATTCAGGCGCAAAGCTTATTGTGGTAAATTCAGGCGATACAAATATATCAGCAGTTGCGGCATTAAGCATCAAAGGTGATGAGGCAAAGATACTCTCCGAAATTGCGCAGGGAGTTATCTCAAAAGGCGCGAAGGTCCCAAAAGAGCTGGTTCATGCGCTCGCATCCGTTGATCCCTCGGATGATGCGATAAAAGGCGCAGAGCTATTCATGGCAGCGAATAACCCATTGATATTCGCCTCCCCTTCCCTTTACGATGCATCTGCAAATCTATCTTTGATAAAGGGCGCTGCTGTTGCGGTTCCAATTGAAAGCAATGCAAAGGGCGTTGTATTAATGGGGATTGACGGCAAAGGGAAATCCTATAAAGAAATGGTCAACGAAGGCATGAGTGTTCTGTATGTAATCGGAGAGCTTCCTTTGAATAAGAGGCCTAAAACAGATTTTCTCGTAGTCCAGAACTCTCACCTGACAGAACTCGCGAAGCAGGCGGATGTGGTCCTTCCGTCAGCAGCGTTCCTTGAGGCGTCAGGGACAATGGTTGACTATATGGGAAGGCTTAAATGCCTCTGCAAGGCGATAGAGCCGGCAGGACAGGCAATGTCTCACAGGGAAATATTAATGGCAGTCGCAAAAGCAGCCGGCATGGATATCAAGGAGCCAAAGGATGCAGACATAAAGAAGGCATTAAAGGCAAAACCAAAGGTTTCGCTTAAGCCTTTCAAGAAAAAAGAAGGTTTGGATGTGAATCCTCAGGAGATGATAGAGTCAATCAATGCATCTGTAATCAACGGCTCAAGGCTTCTCTGGCTCAAAGAATCTGAAAAGGCAGTGGCAGTTTAACTCAGCCGCCAATAACTGCGGTGTCTGCTTCTAATGCCTCGGCTATCTCACGCTTAACAATTGGATAGGTTACCGAATTCCATGCGTCGCCAAAATGAGTGGAAAGCAAATGCAAGGCATCCGGGTCATCAGTTTCAATAATCAAAATGATTTTCAAAGGCGATATTCCTAACACTTCGTATCTGTTAATTGCTTTACACTTCTGCTGAAAAATCCTGTCCCTGCCCTTTTTCAGCCATTCCATTCTTTCGCGATTGATCTCTGATCTGGTAATGCCCTCTTTGGCATCAAAGATAGAAACATACCACATCTTAACCCTCCTTAATTTATGGTTTCTAACATTACCTTATCGCTATTTTTCGCTGCTGTCAACTTTAATATAAATAATGTTAAAAAGTTTATTCCCCTTTGCCTTGATTGGGAAAAATAAATTATAATATGACTTCCAGATAATACTTTCTAAAATTTTTAAAGGAGATTAAAAATGTTCAGGCCGGAAATCAAGGTTATAGACTGCTCCGTACGTGACGGCGGTTTAATGAATAAGTGGCAGTTTGACGACGCCTTTGTCTGCAAGGTTTATACGGCTTGCACAGAGGCAGGCGTAGATTACATGGAGATCGGTTATCTGAGTTCGGAAACCGCTTTTTCACGGGATGAGGTAGGTCCCTGGAAATTTTGCGCTGAAGCGGATATTCAGCGCATTATCGGCAACAGTGAAAAAAAGATTAAGCTTTCCGCAATGGCCGACATCGGCAGGATCGAATATCACGACATCCCGCATAAATCCGAGAGCGCACTGGACATGATACGGGTTGCATGTTATGCGCATCAGACCGACGCTGCCATAGGCCTGGCGCATCACTGCATCGACAAAGGGTATGAGACAACCATTAATCTCATGGCTGTGTCCACCGTGGGACTGCGGGAACTGGATGAAGCGCTTGACGATCTCTCTAAAAGCCGGGTGCCTATAGTTTATGTTGTGGACAGCTTCGGCGCTTTTTATTCCGAGGACATAGATCTGCTTGCAAAAAAATACATGGAGCGCCTGCCCGGCAAGACCATAGGAATCCATTGCCATAACAACCAGCAGCTGGCATTTGCAAATACCATATCCGCTATCATCTCCGGCATCAATTATCTTGATGCCAGTTTATATGGCATTGGGCGCGGAGCCGGCAACTGTCCTCTGGAACTTCTTATTGCATTCCTGAAGAATCCCAAGTTTAAAGTGCGCCCGCTTATTGAGGCCATTGAGGCAGAAATCCTTCCGTGGCAGGAAAAAATTGATTGGGGATACTACATTCCTTACATGGTCACAGGCGTATTGAACCAGCACCCGCGCACTGCCATGGCGCACATGGAGTCAGACAAAAAGAATAAAGTTACACAATTCTTTGATCAGATGGCCAATTCCACCGAGCTGGAATAGAAAGATGCATGGCAACCCGCGGTCCGTTGCGCTTATTCGGGGCTGATTTTCTTCAGGATTTCAATTACCTTGTCTTCCTCAAAAGGTTTCAGGATATAATGATTGGCCCCTGCTTTCAGGCATTCTTTTACCCGGTCCATTGAATCGAGCGCACTGACCATTATTATCTTCAGTTCCTTATTCATGGATCTTAGCATTCTCAGGGCTTCTATGCCGCCAAGCTGCGGCATGATGATATCAAGCATGATGATGTCAGGAGACAGGGAATTGCAGAGCTTTATGGCCTCTGTGCCGCTTGACGCCTCTCCAACAACCGTGTAGTTATTTTTTTCAAGAATCTCTCGGAGAGCTTTACGCACCTGCTGAGAATCGTCTGCAATCAATATCTTCTTTGACATAGGCCATTATACCATCACACAAAATTATTTTGTTTCCTTTGTCACTCTGAGAAGCTCTTCAACACTTGTTATTCCTTCAATCACTTTTTTGATGCCGTCGAAACGCATATCTTTGTATCCGATCTTTGCCGCCGCTTCCCTCAACGCGGCAACAGAGGCTTTCTGGGTAATTAGCTCTCTTATTCGTTCATCCACAACCAGTATCTCGTGGATAGCGGTCCTTCCTGAATATCCTGTATGCTTGCAATTATCACAGCCCATTCCCTTATAGAATTTCAATCCTTCAATAGCTATGTCAAGGCCGGCTGCCTTCAATTCGTTTTTTGACGGAGTGTAAGCCTCTTTGCACTTTGTGCATATCTTTCTCATTAGCCTCTGGCCAACAATGCCTATAAGAGACGGCGCAAGCAGGAACGGCTCAACACCCATGTCAGTGAGGCGAGTTATTGAGCTGGGCGCATCATTAGTATGCAATGTGCTGAGAACAAGATGTCCTGTAAGCGCTGATTCGGCGGCAATCGCCGCTGTTTCAGGATCTCTTATCTCTCCGATCATGATGATATCAGGGTCCTGTCTGAGAATGGCCCTCAGGGCATTGGCAAAAGTGACATCTTTTTTCGGATTTACCTGCATCTGATTTATAATCGGCAGCTGGTATTCAATCGGGTCTTCAACAGTTATTATGTTTTTCTCTACAGAGCTTATTTCATGAAGCGCGGCATACAAAGTTGTCGTCTTGCCGCTTCCCGTAGGCCCGGTAACAAGCACTATGCCGTAGGGCTCATTTATGAGCTCAAGAAAAGTTTTGTGATTTTTTTCTGAAAAATCAAGAGCATCAATGCTTACCCTTACATTGGCCCTGTTCAGCAGCCTCATCACCGCTTTTTCGCCGTAGAGCGTTGGTATGCATGAAACCCTGATGTCTATTTCCTTTTTGTCTACTTTTATCTTTATTCTGCCGTCCTGCGGCTTCTGTTTTTCAGAGATATCCATCTCGGAAAGTATCTTAATCCTTGACAAAATCCCGGGATGCATTTTCATGGGATATGTGCCTGTGTCCCTCAGAATCCCGTCAATCCTGACTCTGACAGAAAGACTGGTTTCATGCGGCTCTACATGAATATCGCTTGCATTATCTTCAACTGCCTCTATTATTATTCTGTCGACAATTTTTACAATGGGAAGGTCGGCTCCTGACATCTTTATTTCTTCTATTTCAGCCCTGCTTATTGAAGTCGGAGACAGTTTCAATGCTTTTTCACTGCTTTCTGTCTCAACTTTCATAAAATAATGCCTGTTTATCGCTTTTGAGATGTCAGAAGGAGTCGATATAACAGGGATTACCCTGCATCGGGCTTCGGCGGCGACGAGATCTATAACAAGAATGTCAGTCGGGTCAGATACGGCAAGCGTAAGCTCATTGCCAACCTTGAAAAGAGGCATGATATTATATTTCTTTGCAAGGGTTTCTGAAATCACGGCAGTCACTTCGGGTTTTATCCTGAGGCCTTCAATCCGCATCACAGGCAGGTTGTATTGTGCGCCAAGAACATTGGCAATATCAACTTCAGCAGCATACCCGAGAGAAATAAGATAACTTCCTAATTTTTGATTGTCTGCGCTGTGTTTCTTTTGTTCTTTGAGGGCGGTATCAAGCTGGCCCTGGCCGATAATCCCCCTTTCCACAAGGATTTCGCCAATTTTCAGATCGTCTTCTCTTGAAAACATTGCTGTGCTCAGTCGTTCCCCTTTTCAAACATCCTGTCAAGCGCATCCTGAGATAGCTCACCTGCTTCTGTGGTTTCCTTCTTTTTGATTTTTTTCTCTTTCTTGTCCGGCTGGGAGCCAATCAGTTCTTTAATATCTTCTGCAGTATATTTTGCCGACGTGAATATCCCCGCTGCTGATGGTGTGTTTTCTCCTACTCCTTCCGGCAAGGGTGCTGCCCCGAGCATCTCGGGACTCATTGATAAGCCGCAGCCTCCGCAATACTTGTCTCCAAATGAATTGTGAAAACCGCACTTCCTGCAGAAGTTGGCTATTAAAGCGCCGCACTCCCTGCAGAATTTTCTTCTGTCAGGATTCTCAGCCTTACATTTCAAACATATAAGTGTCATTCTTGATTACGATTATATCAGACCAATGCTGTTTAGTAAATCAGTATAATTAAGCTTATATCCCTTATTTCTTAACATCCCCTTCCCTCAAAAACCTGTTTATATCTGCCGCAGCCCTTTTCCCTGCGCCCATTGCGCTTATTACAGTTGCAGAGCCTGTTACAACATCGCCTCCAGCCCAGAGCCTTTCCCTTGATGTCCTGCCCGTCTCATTGTCAGCAACAACAGTCCCCTTATTCGTCCTTCTGAGATTTGCGTTATTGGTAAATACCACGGGATTCGGGCTTGTTCCGAGAGCCATTATCACAGTGTCAACATCTATGGTAAATTCAGAATTTGCCAAAGGAACAGGTTTTTTTCTTCCTGAAGCGTCAGCATCCCCAAGCTTTATCCTGATACATTTTATCTCTGTCACGTTCCCGTCAATGTCACCAAATATCTCTACGGGGATTGTGAGGAAGTCAAAGATTATCCCTTCTTCCTCTGCATGATGAAATTCCTCTAATCTTGCAGGAACCTCATCACAAGACCTTCTGTAAATAACATGAACCTCTCCTGATTTCATTCCCATTGATTTCTGAAGCCTCACAGCGCACCGCGCTGAATCCATCGCAACGTTCCCCGCTCCTATTACAGCTATGCGCCCGCCAATCCTTACGGGAGTGTCATATTCAGGAAAACGATATGCCTTCATAAGATTAATCCTCGTGAGAAACTCATTGGCAGACATGACACCGCTGTAATTTATTCCCGGTATTTTCATGAAATTAGGAAGCCCTGCGCCGGTGCCTATAAAAATAGCGTCATACTCTTCGAGAAGCTCATCAAGCGTAATTGTCCTGCCGATAATATGGTCTGTCTTTATCTCTATGCCGAGGCACTGAACAGCATAATCTATCTCTGAATGAACGACCGGCTTTGGAAGCCTGAATTCCGGGATGCCGTATATGAGAACCCCCCCTGCTGAATGGAGAGATTCAAATATCGTAACTTTGTGCCCTTCCCTGCCAAGGTCCACAGCACATGCAATGCCCGCTGGGCCTGAGCCCACTACAGCAACTTTCTTCCCTGTATCATGCGGCTTAACCATCGGGCACGTTCTGCGGCGAAGCTCATAATCTCCAATATACCTTTCGAGCCTTCCTATTGCGAGAGGCTCGCCTGTCTTCCCTAATATGCAGTTTCCCTCGCACTGATTTTCCTGAGGGCATACGCGGCCGCAGACAGCAGGCAGATTGTTCTTTATCTTCATAACCCTTATGGACTCGTTTATGTCTCCTTCACGCAGAGCCTTGATAAACTGCGGGATGAGTACTCCTACGGGGCATCCTTCTACGCATTTAGGTTTTTTACACTGAAGACAGCGCTCTGCTTCCTTAACGGCAAGAGCTTCCGGTAAACCCAGAGACACCTCTTCAAAGTTACCCCTTCTAATCAGCTCATCCAGCAAAGGCATCTCCTGCCTTGGTATTTTCATCCGCTCCTGTTTTGTCATTTGTCCTTATCCACGTTTAGAGATTTATTTCTAACGGGGTTATCCCCTGATACAGCCTTATCCAGATTGCAGATATGCTCCCATCTCTCGGAAGCTATGCGTTCTTCATTCAGGTATATTCTCTGCCTTGAAAAAAGGCTGTCCCAGTCAATCTTATGGCCATCGAACTCAGGGCCGTCAACACATACGAACTTTGCGCCCTCATCAAGAAGCACCCTGCATCCTCCGCACATGCCGGTGCCGTCTATCATTATCGTATTAAGGCTAACAACTGTGGGCACATTAAATTCTTTTGTAAGCATAGAGACAAACTTCATCATTATTGCAGGGCCTATCGCCCAGACATGAGAGATATTCTTTGCGCTCAGGATCTCCTTCAACGGCTCAGTGACAACTGCCTTTCTTCCATAAGAGCCGTCATCTGTGCAGACGATAAGCTCATCAGATACGGTTCTTATCCTCTCTTCCCAGAATAAGAGTCCTTTATTCCGCGCGCCTATTATGGAGATAACATTGTTCCCCGCTTCTTTCAGCGCTTTTGCAATAGGATAAACCGGAGCTATCCCTACACCCCCTGCCACACAGATGACAGTGCCGTATCTTTTAATCTCTGTCGGATGTCCCATCGGGCCTGCAAATGTAGCGAGTTTACCTCCTGCATTGAGGGCGCCGAGATGCTTTGTAGATTTTCCAACTTCCTGAAAGATTATCGTAACTGTGCCTGCATTGCGGTCAAAATCAGCGATGGTTAAAGGAACCCTTTCTCCGAAATCATCTATTCTCACGATCACAAACTGGCCGGCGCTCGCCTTTCTTGCAACATGGGGCGCCTCTATGACCATGAGCTTGACTGCATCGTTAAGTATTTGTTTTTCCAAAATGGTATACAAGAAAAGCCTCCATGGTAAAATCTATCTATATTTAATCATTCTAAGCCTTTTCATATTTTAATAACTCAAGCCCAAGATTTACAACCAATAACTTCATTTAAACAGGCTTATTCAGGGCAGATTCAGAGATTGAGTTTTATGGCCGGAATCAGCTAAACTGAATAACAAAAATGGACTCAACGAATTCCCTGAATATTTATAACATAAAGGTTCCTATTTTCGAAGGCCCCCTTGACCTTCTGCTCCATCTTATCAAAGAAAACAAGGTGGACATCTATGACATTCCTATCGCAGTAATCACAGGGCAGTATCTTCAGTACCTTGAGATGATGGAAGAACTGAACCTTGACGTGGCAGGCGATTTCCTTGTTATGGCAGCTACACTCATACATATCAAATCAAGGATGCTTCTCCCTGTTGATGAAGAAGCTCCCGGAGAGGAAGAAGACCCGAGACTTGAACTAATCCAGCGGCTTCTTGAATATCAGGCATTCAAAGACGCATCTCTCGGCTTAAGAGAAAAAGAAGAGGAATGGATGAACATTTTCCATAGAGAACCTGTCAAAGATGAGGAGGCTGAAGCAGAATCCACAGAGCCTGAACTTTATCTGTTTGACGTCAACCTCTTTGACCTTCTCGGCGCATTTAAAAAGATTCTTAACACCGCGCCTCCGGAGGCAGTCAGGATAACAAGAGAGGCTTTGACTGTAAAAGACAAGATTTCTCATATCATGGAAATGCTTGAGCATAATGACACAGTAAGGTTTGAAGACCTCTTTAAGGAAGACAGGTCAAGGGTTCAGATTGTAGTTACATTTGTCGCCCTCCTTGAACTGATAAGGCTGGGCCTGATCAGGGCCTATCAGGAAAATGATTTTGGGAATATATGGGTAATAAATCCTCAAAGGAAAGAGGCGCAAACCCAGCCTTAAGATTTGAATTTTTTAGAATAAACTGTTAAATTGACTTTATCTATTATGCTGCCAATAAATTCTAAAAGAAGAGAGATTAAAGTAAGAGAGTCAATTCTCAGGGGCGTCTATGAAAACAACCTGAAAATAATAGGAAAGCAGTCTGCTGAATCGCCATGGAGAATCCCGCTTTTTCTGAAAAAAATGTTTCTTTTCCTCTCCGTAGGGTTACTGACTATTTTGGGACAAGGCAGCTATCTGAATCTGACTTTGTTTCCGGAAACTCAGATGACAGCAAGCATTATGCCTCAAAAAAATCATCCAATGCCTGATGAAAACTCAATAAGTTCTTCGGATTATAAGGAATTCTTCAGCGGTTACAGCGTACCGTTAAGCCGCATGTTCGGCCTTGGAGTAAAGACAATAATGATAGATGCCGGACACGGCGGTGATGACCCTGGCACTATAGGAAAGATGGGTACTAAGGAAAAAGAAATTACGCTGGACATAGCAAAAAAACTGAAAGAGCGTCTTAAAAAACACGGCGGCTATAATATCATTATGACTCGTGAAGATGACATAACTATTCCTCTTAACAAAAGGGTGGAATCAGCGCAGGCAAGCAAAGCGGATATTTTTATCTCTATTCATCTCAATTACCTCCCATCTAAACCCATAAACATAATAGAGACTTACTATTTCGGGCCTTCATCCGATGTCAAAACGCTGAAGCTCGCACAACAGGAGAATGCAGGCTCGCAATACGGCTTAAGCGATTTTAAAGACATGATTGAAAAAATGGGTAAAACGCTAAAACTTCAGGAATCCAAAGAACTGGCGTCATTAATACAAAAAAACCTTTTTATAAACAGCAGGAAGAAAAACGGGAACATCCATAACTTCGGCATAAAGAGAGCGCCGTTTGTAGTTCTTCTCGGTGTAGACGTTCCCGCCGTTCTCGCCGAGGTTTCATGCCTCAGCAACAGGCAGGAAGAGATAGAACTCAACACCAAGAGCCACAGGGAAAATATAGCGCGCTATATCGAGGCCGGCATATTGGACTATTTAAATAAAGGAGAAGCAAATTATGAAACTAAAAGAAACACAGAGTGAAGGCAATATTTTATTCGTCGGGATTGACTTAGGAACATCAAGAAGCTCCATCTCTGCGAGCAACGGCACAAGGCAGTGGATTGAAAGCTATGTTGGCTGGCCCAAAGATTTCATATCATTGCAGGTAGTCGGCAAACCTGTCCTTTTCGGTTCTGAAGCTCTTAAACACAGACTTTCGCTTGACCTCTGCAGGCCGCTTGAACACGGGGTAATCAAAGAGGGCATAGAGAGAAATGAAGAAGCCGTAAAAGAGATCATAAAATATCTTATTGAGCTTGCAAAGCCTGCGGCGGGACAGAAAATATACGCAGTGGTAGGAGTGCCGGCTGATACGCTTAAAGTAAACAAGCTTGCCATAAGAAGGGCAGTGTCGGAATTTGCACACTCATTGATGGTTGTATCAGAGCCTTTTGCGGTGGCTTACGGACTGAGTCTCTTAAATAATTCACTTGTGATTGATATCGGCGCAGGGACAACTGACCTCTGCATCATGCACGGCGCTATCCCTTCAGATGAAGACCAGAAGACTATTGTGAACGCAGGCGATTATATTGACGAACAGCTTTACAGTTATCTTACGGAGAAATACCCGAATTCAAAGTTTAATAAGAATATGGTCAGGCAGTTCAAGGAGAAATACAGCTTTGTAAGGGATGTGCCAGGCGACATACACGTAGAAATACCTGTTGACGGCAAGCCTGTCATGCACGATATCAAAAACGAAGTTAAGCGCGCCTGCGAAAGTATTCTTCCGGCGCTTGTAGAAACTACGGCCGAGATGATAGCGAGGTTTGACCCCGAATTCCAGATAAAGATAAAGAACAACATTGTGCTCGCAGGAGGTGGAAGCCTGATAAGAGGGCTGCGCGAATATCTGCAGGACGCGCTGAAAGAATATGGGCCATGCAATGTAACAAATGTTCAGGACCCGCTGTTTGCAGGCTCAGACGGAGCGGTGAAACTTGCGCAGGACATGCCGGCAAAATACTGGGAGCCGTTACAATAGAATTAAGAGGGGTGATTTTTCATGACCGGTAAAACAATTCTTGCAATTGACACGGACGCCGAAACAACGCAGCAGATTGTATCAGTGCTTGAAGCGGAAGATTATCTTGTTTTTACTGCTCCAAACGGAAACATTGGAATCGCAATGGCAAAGAAAGTAAACCCTTCCCTGATATATATAAATCCTGCCTTGTCAGGCACAAGCGGGTTAGAGGTCTGCAAGACAATACATAGCACAGAGCAGCTTAAAGATATTCCTATAGTTGTACTCTCTTCGTTTGAAGGCGCAATGGATCAGCGCTATGCCGAAGCATACGGCATTGTTGATTCGCTTAAAAAACCCTTCACCCCCGAAGAACTCATCTCAAAAACAGGGAATGTCCTGTCAATGGAATATGGCGATATTCAAACAAATACTTTTCAGGATTTTCCGTCAGGAGAGGCAGAAGAAACAATTGGATTTGGCGCGGCTGAAGAAACTGTTGTGATGAAACAGCAGATGCAGGAACGGCAAACAATGCCTGCTGAAGAATTTGACGCCTCAGAGAAAACCATGGTAAAAATGGAGGAAGAAACACCGGAGCCTTTTGAAAATACTCTGGTTGAAAACATTCCGCCTGCGGAAACTGAAAAAGCTTATAAATTTAAAACGAGCATAAGGAGGAGGGGTATGAGAAGCAGATTATTTGTTCCTCTTATCGTGGCGCTTGTAATAATTGTAATCATCGGAGCAGGGGTTGGGTTCATCCTTTACAAAGAGAGCCTGCTTCCATGGCTGAAACCGTCAGCAGCAACTCCGCTTAAGCCGGCAGCCAAAGAAACAGCAGCAGTTGCGCCCAAAGAACAGGAAAAACCTGCCGGTGAAACTGCAGAAAGTAAGCCTCCTGCCGGAGCACCTGCTGCGTCTGTTGCTCCTACAACACCAACAGAAAAGCCGTCAGCGGTTAAGACTGCACCTGTTGCAAAGACTCCAGCGCCGAAACCTGAAACAAAACCATCCGCCTTAGGCAGAGGAAAAATAATTTATCATGTCCAGCTCGGAGCATTTAAAAATTCGGCAAATGCGGATGCCCTTGCCAAAGATTATAAAGCCAAGGGCTATGAAACATTTATACAAAAAAGCTCCGGAAAGGATAAGGAACCACTTCACAGGGTTCTAATCGGCAAATTTGAGAATAAGAAAGAGGCTGCCGCACTTGCAAAAAATATTGAAGCAAAAGAAAAGGCAAAGGCGGTTATCTTCAAGGAATAGCTCACCGCTTCACTATGTTTTCTATGCCGATGCGTATCATCATAACAGCTATGGACGCAAGCAATATAGCCATTATCTTTGATATTGCCGCAATCCCGCCCCTGCCGAACAGTTTTGTAATTGCCTCAGCCCTGATAAACGAGAAATACACGACAATAAGGTTTAATACCAGCGATACAAGCGTCGGCAGAATGCCATAATGGTCCACAAGCACTAAAAGAGTGGCAAGCACTGCCGGGCCTATAATCAATGGGACAGCTATCGGCACAACGCCCATTCGGCCTGAAAGCTCTCTCCTTTCCTCGCTGTGTTTTACTATGTCAAGGATTGCAAAGACAAGAAGCACCAGCCCGCCGGCAATCTTAAAATCATTCGCTGTGATGCCGAGTATCCTGAATATCGCCTCTCCCAGCGCGACAAATGCAAGGCTCACTGCAAGGGCTGTAAGTATGGACTCTCTGACAATTGCATTGCTTTTAGCTTTTGACATGCCTTCTGTGATTGATATGAAAATGGGGAGAACAACAAAAATATCTATTGCCACAAAGATAGGGATAAAGGTATTAATCAGCGCTTTCAAAAAATTTTCCATATAGTAACATGATAATATCATTACCTATAAAAACTCAACCTACACACCGCCGCCTATACCCCTGATACCCAGGCGTCTTGTTGACAACAGAACATGCGGATAGTTATAATTTTTTTAATATGCTGGCTGTCCCGATAATATCGGGATATGCGTAATTTTAAGGAGCAAAATGAATGGATAACAGAGAATTTGAAAATATAACTCCTGAAAGCCTGATAAACGGCCTTTATACACAAGAGCCGTCCGGCACCCGGCCCATGCACGGACAGGGCGCAGAACCTATTAATACCGAGGTCCTCAGAGAAAGGTTCTTCAAAGCCCTGAAAGAGATAGCGCATCTTGAAAAGGCATTAGAAGAGAAAAACACATCATTAGCATCAACAGCAGAAGAAAAAGACAAGCTCTTCCACGCATTGAATAAGGCATTTGAGGATAAGAAAAAACTGCAGGACAGGATTGCAGACATTGATATAGTAAGAAACATGGAGATAGTGGATTTTAAGACAGGGCTTGATAAGCTGAGAGATGAACGGGACTTCCTGCTTAAAGAAAAAGATGAACTCATAGAGGATCTCTATAAAAGAGACAAGACTATTGAAGAACTGAAATCCGCGATTGAGAAAAAAGGACTTCAGCTTCAGGAAATACAGGCAGACATGGATACCGCAGTTGAGGCTCTGAGAAAAAGCGAACTGCGGCGTAAAGAACTGGAAGCAAATTATACGACGGAAGAACATAAAACAGCCGGCTTTGTGGAAACATCCCCAAGCAGCTCGGGGTCTCCGGCTTCTTTAATATTGAATAACCTGCACCAAGATACAGAAGCAGAGCCTGAACATCCCAATAAAATAGAGTATCTCAATAATACACTCGCTGCCTTAAAAACAGAAATTGATGAAAAAACAGCGGAAAACGTTTTCCTCAGAAATAAGATATCATTAAACCTAACAGACAGAGACAGCATCTCCGTCTCAGGTGGAGATGAAACATTAGAGGCAGAGGATATAAGCCTCAAACTGGTATTAGCTGCCGGCAGAGACGCCGCGCCACAGCGAGAAGAAAAGGCTGCAAAAAAACTCTCAGCAGATAAAAAACTGCTCTATGTAAAATCTCCGAAAGATACGGAGTCAGGCTCACAATTCTCAGGAAAGATGATATACGCAGCGCCAGCCACAGATATAAAAAAGAAAGCGCTCAGAATAGCTATCCTGTTTGCTCTCGGTGCGGCAGGCCTATTGCTGGCATACAACTTTTTTTGAACCATCCTCATCCGCAGCAGTTACCTCCTGACTCAACACCGCAGTCACAGGAAGGCGGCCCTCCTGTTATCATGCCGTTAATTATTGCCGCTGCGCAGCCTACGCCTAAATTAACCTTTATGGCGCCGAATTCACAGTTATTGGCGCACGCCCCGCACTCCATGCACCTGTCCCTGTCAACAACAATGGCCTTTTTGTCACGCATTAAAAAAACTCCATGCGGGCATACATCAACGCACTTGCCGCAGCCCGTGCATTTCTCCTGAAAAAATTCAAGTGTCACAACATCGGCTATGTATTTCATCTGTAATATCCCTTTATATCCAACTTATATAATTCCCCATTGCGAGAGTCTGTACATAACTAATATTAACAGAGAAGTGGCTGTCGCAGTCAAATAAACAGGAACACCTATTTTGAGTTCTTTCTTCACACCAGACATGTTTGTAAAGGTTGTAGAGCCCGTGAACTGAAGCGCTATATATGAACTTGCAAGAGGGAAGAAGATATACGCTGCCACAAGAGGCAGCAGGCTACTATAATGCCAAAAACCGCCAATGCCTTGCATTAAAGCAAATACCGCGATTACACCTGTCAGCCAACCCTTAACAGCAAAAGACCTGAAAGGAATAAAGGGAAGCAGAAGAGGCGTCATGAAGGCGCCTGAAAAAACTGCCGTCAACCCGAAAATCAAAAACGGCATGCCCTCTTCCCATGCGTCTTTAAACAGAATGCCTGACGGTTGGATTCCAAATAACAGCAGTATAATCAGGCCAAAGAGCGGAAACTTTTTCATGGCTGGATTAATCTCCATTGGCGTAAGCACAAGCCTGTCCATCATGTTGAACCGCACCAACCGCATCTCAGGCGTTTTGATATACCCTGCCCTGATATATGCCGGGATATCTTTTGCATGAACAGGGCCAAAGTAAACCCTGAAGCCTGTCCTTTGCTGAACTATCCGTGCATTTACACCTACTGCGCCAAGCTGCGGAACGATTATTCTTCTGTGAGCGACTACGTTGTGCAGATTGATTTCATTGATACGGCTGATAAGCTCATCGGTTCCGAATGTGCCTTTGCCGGCAGCGCACCAGACATTGATGCCCTTTGTATCAAGAACAATTATCCAGGCATTCAGCCCTTTTAATTCCCTTCTCAATATGTCAAAACTCAGCTTGTAGTTTGCGGTTACAAAGACATCTGATTCCCTATCAGGCTCACCAACAGCATACAGTCCCGGACCGACCGTGTATCTCATGCGGAGAGAGCTTATCCTGCATCTGATTTGCCCAAAATGGTCAGTCCATGTCCACTCTGATGAAACCTTGCTGACTGCCGGCTGTCCTGCCGCTTTTTTCACCCCGAGCGGTCGGGGCAAGAACGATATTTTTTCAATGCCCATTTCACTTTACTCCTGTTCCCTGTCATTTATCGCCAGAAAGTTACAGTCCCATTTTCTACTTTAAAACAGTATAATATATTTTGCCATATCCGATATTTTCTTTTGTACTTTTGTATTGCATTTCAGTGCCTGATGTTATTAAATATCTAACTATGTCTGAATTGACCCCTGTAATGAAACAATACTCAAGCATCAAAGAGAAACATAAGGACTGCATCCTTATGTTTCGGCTCGGAGATTTCTATGAAATGTTCGGCGAGGACGCGAAAACAGCGTCAAGGATACTTCAGATCGCCCTTACATCAAGAGATAAATCCAAGGAAGAGCCTATGCCGATGTGCGGAATACCACACTTTGCCTCAGAAACATACATAACAAAGCTTATCAAGGCGGGTCACAAAGTCGCAATATGCGAGCAGATGGAAAACGCCAAAGAGGCAAAGGGTATTGTCCAGAGAGATGTGGTGAGGGTAATAACGCCCGGCACGCATACACCCGAACGTCCGAAGGAAAACAACTACATTATTAGTTTTTTCCCCAGCGGCAAAAAACACGGCATCGCAGCAGCCGATGTATCCACAGGAGAATTTATTATTTATGAGACATTAGAGCCTGTCGAAGACGAATTCAGCAGGTTTGAACCTAAGGAGATTCTATATCCTGAAACCCTCAGGGGAAACATCCATTACTCGGAATCGCTAAAAGATTTTTACAGTACCGTTTACGAAGACTGGGCGTTTGACTACACAGAAGCCTATAAAACCCTCTTAATGCACTTTAAGGTGTCTTCTCTTGAAGGTTACGGATGCGAGGGCATGCCTGCTGCAATATCCGCTGCCGGCGCGCTTATAAATTATCTTGAAAAGACACAGAAGGAAAATCTGAATTTCAGAAAGATTGCCACAATAAACCAGACATCTTTTATGTTCCTTGACGCTGCAACACAGAGAAATCTCGAATTAATCCACAATCTCAAAAGCAGGACAGAGGAAAATACACTTCTATGGGCGCTTGATGAGACACTGACGCCTATGGGGGGAAGATACCTAAGAGGATTAATCCTCAGGCCCTTCATAGACATAGATGAAATACGCAAAAGGCAGAATGCCGTAGAATACCTCGTTGAAGATTACGAACTCATTGAGACACTGCGCGGCAATCTCAGGAAACTTCAGGATATTGAAAGGCTGTCAAACAGGATTGGGGCGAAGAGCGCAAATCCGAGAGACCTGACAGCAACAAAAAATTCCATAATGCATCTGCCCTTCATAAAAAAGGCGCTTATTTCTTCAAGAAATGCATATCTAAAGTCAATGGCAGACGAAATATCCGAATTCTCTTCGCTGAAGTCATTGATAGAGTCGTCCATCATGGACACTCCTCCGCTGGGCGTTAGAGACGGAGGCATTATAAAGCACGGTTATAACAAAGAGATAGACAGCCTGAGGAAAATAGCAACAAGCGGAAAAGACTTTATTGCAGAGCTTGAGATGAGTGAAAAAAAGAAAACGGGGATTTCATCCCTTAAGGTCGGGTATAACAAGATATTCGGATATTACATTGAGGTTACAAATGCAAATCTTGACCAGGTTCCAGAACACTACATAAGAAAGCAAACCCTCGTGGGCGGAGAAAGATTTATAACGCCCGAACTTAAAGAATATGAGTCAAAGGTCATCGGCGCTGAGGAAAAGCTGAAAAACCTCGAGTATCAGGTCTTTAATGAAATCGTGAATGAGGCACAGAAAGAATCGCCGAGCCTTGTAAAAACAGCTCATTCCATCGCAGTTGCGGATTTTCTGACATCACTGGCAGTTGTGGCAAAAAGGCATAATTACGTAAAGCCGCGCATAGATGAGAGCGGCATAATTGAGATAACGGACGGAAGGCATCCCGTGCTTGAAAGGATTCCGGGAGAAGAGCGGTTTATTCCCAACAGCATTTATCTTGATAATGAAAAACAAAGGCTTATGATAATCACAGGCCCCAATATGGCGGGAAAATCCACATACATGAGGCAGATAGCCCTCACAGTCCTTATGGCGCAGATTGGAGGTTTTGTCCCTGCTGCGGAGGCAAGGATAGGGATAGTTGACAGGATATTCACAAGAATCGGGGCGTCTGATTATATAACAAAAGGGCAGAGCACATTCATGGTTGAGATGATAGAGACAGCCAACATACTCAACAATGCCACATCAAAAAGCCTCATAATCATAGACGAGGTCGGAAGGGGCACAAGCACATTTGACGGAATAAGCATTGCATGGGCTGTCGCTGAATATATAGCCAAAACAATAGCGGCAAGAACTCTCTTTGCCACACATTACAATGAGCTTACGGAACTCGCAATTACGCTTGAGGGCGTAAAAAACTACAATGTGTCTGTTAAGGAATGGGGAGATCAGATAATATTTCTCAGAAAGGTTGAAGAAGGCCCTGCCGACAAGAGCTATGGGATTCAGGTCGCGCAGCTTGCAGGGCTTCCGCAAGAGGTGATAGGAAGGGCAAAAGAAGTCCTTACAAACCTTGAGAAAGAGGAACTGGATGAGGCAGGAGAACCTAAATTCGCATCCCATAAACATAAAAAGAGAACTGTTCAGCTTGACCTCTTTGGAGCAAGAGAGGATTCCCTGCTGTCCGAGTTAATGAGCACGGATATGGAAGCGCTATCTCCGGAAGATGCATTAAACAAATTCAAAGAACTGAAGAAAAAGTGGATAAAATCCTGATATGCGTATTCCTATAGTCTGTTCATTATTTAAAGCCCTTCTTTAACTGTTTCATGCCCTGCAAAAATATTAAACTAATCCATGAGGTTATGGCTAAAAAGTGGCAGCATTTCATAGAGGAAGGTTATCTGCTTGTTGATGTATTTATTCAGGCCTTGGCCCTTGGCGCCGTCATTATACTAATCCCTCTTCCCGCCTTACTTAAAGTTAAACTTAAAGTAAATTTTCCGCCTTACTTCGCTCTCCTCGGCATCGGATTTATATTCATAGAAATATCGCTGATACATAGCGTAATACTGATGATAATGTTAGCACTGGAAACAGAATTTACAGCAGCGCTCTTAACCGTAGGCCTGACATATACGATAGCGCTCTGCTACTTAAAAAGAATATTTTTCTGAACAAATTAAGGATATGGCCTATAATATTTTCACCTATTACCTAAGCCCTTGCTCAACGCCTCAATAATCAGCCTTTTTTCCATAAAAAAATACTTGATATTTCTTTATGGAAAAGAGTATATTATGAGGCATTTGTTAGAGAAGTATACAAGTCTATCAGGCATACTTATCGTGTAAATGTAATGCCTATTTACTTTTTGGCGGGGTGGTATTCCCCCTGCCTGAGATCAAATAGTACGCTTCAGGCGGGAAGGGAAAACCTGCCTATTACATTATTTAAGATATAAGATATAGGCGGTTAATTTGGATTTAGGAATATTCGGCTCTATCAGCTTTGACTGGCATTTTGTTTCGGCACTTTTCAGCATTGTAATAATTGACCTTATCCTTGCAGGAGACAATGCCGTTGTCATTGCCATGGCTGTAAGGTCCCTGCCGACACAACAGAGGAAAAAAGGAATTCTCTACGGCGCTGGCGCTGCCGTCCTATTAAGAGTAATAGCCACATTTTTTGTAGCGCAGTTGCTTACGATAAGTTTTATTAAGCTTGTCGGAGGCATAGTAATATTATGGATAGCCGTAAAACTCTTCATTGAAGGCGCGCCTGAAGACGGCATGCAAAAAGAAGCCACGACAATTGCGCAGGCTATAAAGTTAATAGTTGTAGCGGATATCTCAATGTCAATAGACAATATGCTTGCGGTTGGAGGCGCATCTCACGGAAACATGTTCCTTCTACTTTTCGGACTCGGCCTAAGCATCCCTCTCGTTGTCTTTACAAGCAATTTATTGTCAATACTCATGGATAAATATCCAATAATTATTTATATAGGAGCTGCAGTTCTCGGAAAAGTAGGCGGAGAGATGATGATCACGGATCCTTTTACAGTGGGTATTTTGAATCCAAGCAAATTTGCTGTATATTCAGTTGAAGTAATCTTCGCAATAGGGGTTATCTTAGCAGGCAAGCTTTATATGAAGTGGAAAATATCCAGAGCAGAGAACGAAAAATCATGTTCATGAAAGATAAAACTGTGGAGGAACTATGGCGATTTTAACCATATCAAGAGAATTCGGAAGCGGCGGCAGAGAAATAGGTCAGGCAGTTGCCAAAATTTTGAATTATGAATTCATCAATAAAGCACGGCTGCTTGATGAGATACGCGCCACGGGCAAAAAATGGGAAGAATGGGGCCAAAACCTTGATGAACACTGCCCTACTATGTGGGAAAAATATGACTGGTCGTTCAGGGGTTTTACTGCCATGCTCCAGAGCCTTATCCTGAATTATGCGCTTAACGACAAAGTGGTAATCATGGGAAGAGGCGGAAACTTTCTGCTGAAAGATATTCCTTATGCGCTCAGAGTCCGCGTTACAGCGTCTATTGAACAGAGAGTGCAAAGAATCATGAAAAGAGAATCTATGGATAAAGACACTGCGCACTGGCTTATTGAAAAGACTGACAAAGAGAGGGCATGTTTTATCCATTTGATATATGGTAAACACTGGGACAGCCCTGAAGAATACGACATGGTGCTGGACACAGGTTCAAAATCCATTGATGAGCTGACCGGTATTGTTAAAGAATCCCTGCTGAAAAAAGACAGGTTTAAGACAAAAGAGGCAGGGAATAACCTCATAATGAGGGCACTTGCGGCAAAGATAAAGGCAGAACTGCTTACCGACCCTTCGTTCTTCATCCCTACACTGGATGTTATTTATAACGGTAAAGAGATTATCCTCCGCGGCGTTATACACAATCCTAAAGAACACAAGCGCATTGAGGAAAAGGCAAAAGAGCTTGCAGGAGCCGTCTCCATAAAATGCGAACTGCATTATAGAGGTGAAAATCCATAAAACTGCTTGAACCCTTGCAGTATAATATTCAACTGACAATTAATTCCTTTTTTTAGTTGATTAAGAGCGCTTGCATAGAGATTTTTTTGACTCTATCTTGCGCTCTTTAGTGTGGATGTTAGCTCATCTTCTTCCACACATGATAAACCCTCTGCAAAACCGTCACATGCGTAAGGATGAGCATTGTCCATAGAATTGGCGTAAACCATCCGGTCAGCAAAGCGAATATCAGAAGAATAATCCTCTCCGGCCTTTCCATAATGCCGGTGCTGCATGATTCGCCGAGACCCTCTGCCCTTGCCCTTGCATAGCTGATTAAAAATGCGCCAACCAATGTGCCAAGGCTTAAGAATGCCCCTGTATGCTCGCCTATTGAAGCAAGATACCATGCAACAGAAAGAAAGAGAAACGCATCGGAATATCTGTCAAGCACTGAATCAAGAAATGCCCCGCACTTTGTAACCTTATTGTTTACCCTCGCAGAAACGCCGTCAAGCATGTCAAACAATCCGCCGATGAGAATAAGCATACCGCCAAGTCTTATGTTATATGGAAGGACAAAAGCCGCAGCTACAGTTATAACAAAGCCGGCCGCTGTGAGCATATTAGGATTTAATGGAATATTTTTTACGAGAGGAGTTAAAGGCTTGTCTAAGAAATGACCGAATTTAGCGCCAATCATCTATCCCTTTTTCCGGCAATAAATTCTTCCAGCATATTACGCGCCTCTTCATCGGAAAACTGCTTCATGGGATGCTTCATGAAATATGCTGAGGGAGAAATAAGAACTCCCCCTATTTTTCTGTCACGCGCAATCCTGCAGCATCTTATGGCATCTATAACAACGCCCGCGCTGTTTGGAGAGTCTTCAACAGAAAGCCTGAGTTCAAAATTAACAGGGATATTCCCGAAACCCCTACCCTCCATCCTTAAAAAACAGACCTTGTTATCATTCAGCCATGGGATATAATCAGAAGGGCCTATATGAATATTATCCGCATTAAGGGGATTGGCAAGCTGCGACTGGACAGCCTCTGTCTTTGAAATTTTCTTGGATTTTAGCCTTGTATGATTCAGCATGTTCAGAAAATCGGTATTGCCTCCGACATTCAACTGATAAGTATTGTCAATCTTGACGCCTCTGTCCATGAACAGCTTTGTAAGCATCCTGTGTATTATTGTTGCGCCTATCTGGCTCTTGACGTCATCTCCTATAATTGGAATGTTTTTCTCTTCAAAGCGCTTTGCCCATGATTTATTTGACGCTATGAACACTGGGATGCAATTTATCAAGCTTACGCCGGTTTTCAGGCACGCCTCTGCATAAAAGGCAGTTGCCTTCTCCGAGCCTACAGGGAGATAGTTTAAGAGGATATCCGCTCCGCTCTGTTTTAAAACTCTTGCAGCGTCACACGGTTTTTTATCAGCAGCAACAAATCTGCGTTTCTCAGAATAATCTTTCATGTGCTGTGATATGCCGTCCAGTATTTCTCCCATCTGAACTGTAACGGAATATTTATGGAGTTTCTTATTGAATATCTTTGTGCAGTTCGGCTCCGCAAATACGGCCTCTTTCAGCGGCCTGCCCACTTTTCTCTTATCAATGTCAAATGCGGCGACTATGTCTATATCAGCAGACTTGTATCCTCCGAGGTCATAATGCATCAGGCCCAAGGACTTGTCAGGATGCCGGTCTGCCAATCCCTTATAATATCCAATCCCCTGTATCAGAGAGCTTGCACAGTTTCCGACTCCGGCAATCGCGATGCGTATCTTGCCTTTCATCTCTCTTCAAAAACCTCCATTCATTATGTTCTGGCCTTTAAATTCCTACTGTAAAGCAATGTTTTTGGTCGGGGCGACCCGATTTGAACGGGCGACCACTCGCACCCCAAGCGAGTGCGCTACCAGGCTGCGCTACGCCCCGATTTACTGAATCTTGCTCAGAATTTCCTTGAGCCTTTTCCTTACATGCCCCAGGATTTTATCCGGCGGTGGGGTATCAGCCGCTTTAGACTCTGCGGCATGCCTGACATAGGAGGTGTTCTCTCCAAACCTTTTCCTTACGCCTTCAATAGTATATCTCTCCTGATAAAGAAGCCTTTTTATCTCCAGAATAAGTTCAAGGTCTTTTTTAACATACACTCTCTGGCCGGACTTATTCTTTCTCGGTTTTAAAAAAGCAAATTCAGTCTCCCAGTATCTGAGCACATAAGGCTCAATCTCCGCAATCCTGCTGACCTCTCCTATCTTATAAAAGAGCTTATCAGGAATAGGATTCCGGGCTTCAACAGTTTTAACAGAATGTTTATACATGCCTTACTCTATTATTAACTTTAATTTGTTGCTGGCCCTGAATGTAATTACCTTGCGCGGCGATATCTCAAGGTCTTCGCCGGTCTTGGGATTTCTTCCCCTCCTTGCAGCCTTTTTCCTGACATGGAAAGTTCCAAAACCGGAAACCTTAACAGACTCGCCTTCTTTAAACGTCTGTTTGAGTGTGTCAAATATTATTTCAATTATGTCCTGCGCCTCTTTTTTAGAGAGGCCTACCTTCTCAAATATTGAATCTGCGATGTCAGCCTTTGTCATATTTACTCCTTTTTACTCATTAAATCATATGTTATTTAGAATACTAATTTTCTTAATTATATTAAGGAGATAGCTCCTTGTCAAGAAGAAATTAGTTTAAATCTTAAAATAGCCAACAATCTGTCCTCTGTGCTATTATAACAACGAGGAATTTTATGGCATACAGAGATCTCAGGAATTTTATAAATCTGCTTGAAAAAAGAGGGCTTTTGCACCGCATAAAGGCAGAGGTTGACCCCTTGCTTGAGATATCCGAGATTACAGACAGGATGTCAAAGAGCCCTAACGGCGGAAAAGCATTGCTGTTTGAAAATGTAAAAGGCTCTTCTTTCCCTGTTGCCGCAAACCTCTTCGGCTCATTTGAAAGGATGTGCATAGCGCTTGAAGTAAGCAAGTTTGATGACGTAGCAAAGCGCATAGAGGACTTGCTTAATCAAGCGCCTCCGAAAACATTTCTTGAAAAAATTGCAATGCTTCCGAAGCTGATTGAGCTTTCGCAATATCTTCCTAAATATGTTAAAAGCGCGCCATGTCAGGAGGTCATAGAAAAAGACAACCCCGACCTTTCAAAATTTCCAATAATAAAATGCTGGCCTCATGACGGGCAGGCAAATACAGCAATCAGCGGTCAGCAGTCAGCAATCAGCAATCCAGAGAACGAGGGGAGGTTCATTACGCTTCCGATGGTCTTTACAAAAGACCCTGAGACAGGAAGGCCCAACTGCGGGATGTACCGCATCCATATATACGATAAGAAAACAACGGGAATGCACTGGCATATACATAAGGACGGAGCACGGCATTATGAAAAATATAAAGAGCTTGGACAGAGAATGCCTGCCGCAATTGCCGTTGGAGGCGACCCTGCCGTAATCTATTCCGCAAGCGCGCCATTGCCTGAGGCTATAGACGAGATGCTCTTTGCCGGTTTTCTGAGAAAGGCTCCTGTAGAAATGGTGAAGTGCGTAACAAGTGATATTCAAGTCCCTGCCAACAGCGAGCTTGTCATAGAGGGTTATCTTGAACCCGGAGAGATGCGCATCGAGGGGCCCTTCGGAGACCACACAGGTTTTTACTCTGCCGCAGAACCCTACCCTGTCTTTCATGTGACATGCATCACGCACAGGAAAGACATGATATACCCTGCAACGCTTGTAGGTAAACCCCCGATGGAAGACTGCTATATGGGAAAGGCGACAGAGAGAATCTTTCTGCCCTTACTAAGGCTGGATTTCCCTGAGATAAAGGACATAAACCTTCCGATGGAAGGCGTATTCCATAACTTTGCTTTAATCTCGATAAAGAAAAGCTATCCGGGCCATGCAAAAAAGATAATACACGGGTTATGGGGAAAGGGACAGATGACGTTTGCCAAGCTGCTCATCGTTGTTGACGATGATGTTGACGTTCAGAACCTTTCATACACCGCGTGGAGAGTGCTTAACAATGTTGACTGGAAGAGAGATGTTGTGATTTCAGAAGGCCCACTTGATGCGCTTGACCATGCCGCAAACTGGCCGAAATACGGTGCAAAGATGGGCATAGATGCGACGAGGAAGATGCGTGAAGAGGGGATGATGCGTGACTGGCCCGAAGAGATTTACATGTCAGAGGAAATAAAGCAACTCGTTGATAGAGGATGGAAAGAATACGGATTTTGATTTTAGCTTTTAGCTGATAGCTTTCAGCTGACAGCTTAAGACAGGAATATTCAGCTTTGGCGCAATGCCAGAGAAAAAACTGAAGGCAAATTAATCAATTATGTCTCATATTTTCATAAAATGGCTTATAAACACAATAGCAATCATGCTTGCTATTAAATTCGTTCCGGGAATTACCTTTTCCGGTGAATGGTGGGGGATTCTGCTCACAGGCGTTGTCTTCGGCCTTGTGAATACATTCATACGCCCTCTCATAAAGTTCTTTACCCTGCCGCTTCTCATATTCTCACTCGGACTCTTTACATTCGTGATAAATGCCGCAATGCTCGGCGTCACTTCATGGGTGTCGGAAAGAATGAATCTTGGTTTTCACGTTGATGGTTTTAAGTCTGCTTTCATAGGAGCGTTTCTCATCAGCATCGTAAGCCTGGCGCTCTCCTGCTTCGTGAACGGAGGAGACAGAAAACAGCATCCAGAAAGCTGAGAGTTTTTCATGTGTTTTTCTCTTGTTTACTCTGTCCGGCAGGTATAAAATATAAAACTTAGAGAAGCAACCAAGGCAATCACAATGGAAAAACAATCACAGACAAAGGGCATAATCAGGTCGCTCGGCCTTGTCTTTGGAGACATCGGGACAAGCCCGATTTATACGGTCACTGTTGTATTTCTCCTCCTGAAACCTACGCATGACAATGTTATCGGCGTCCTGTCTTTAATAGTCTGGACACTTGTAACCCTTGTCACAGTGCAGTATGCCTGGCTTGCCATGAGCCTGAGCAGAAGAGGCGAAGGCGGAGACATCGTGCTCAGAGAAATCTTTCTTTCACTTACAGGTTCCAAAAAAAGATTATTGTTTATAGCCATACTGCCAATCATAAGTGTTTCACTGCTTATCGGTGATGGAGTAATCACGCCTGCCATCAGTATATTGAGCGCTGTAGAAGGTTCCCGTTTAATCCCAGGACTCAAAAATCTTCCCAATCTATCTATTGTCTTTATTGCCGGGATAATTGCCATTATACTATTCTCATTTCAGCGCAAAGGCACAGAGAAAGTTGCAGGCGCATTCGGGCCTATTATGGTTGTATGGTTCACATCCCTTGCAACAGTGGGCATCTTATCTGTCCTTGAAGCGCCAGAGGTCTTAAAGGCGTTAAATCCGTACTACGGGATAAAATTTCTATCAGATAATGGTTTTATAGGATTCATAGCCCTTGGAGAGATAATCCTCTGCGCAACAGGCGGCGAGGCATTATATGCAGACATGGGGCATCTTGGCGGGAAACCTATACGCCAGGCATGGTCAGGAGTCTTTATCGCCCTTGTGCTTAATTACCTTGGGCAGGGGGCATTCTTATTAAGATATCCCGAGACAAAGACCATACTCTTCGAAATGGTTTTCCATTACATAGAAATCCTGTATATACCGTTCCTGTTATTAAGCATAACAGCAACTGTGATTGCCTCGCAGGCAATGATAAGCGGAATGTTCTCAATAGTCTATCAGGGGATAAACACGAGACTGATGCCCATGTTCAAAGTGGATTACACATCTACTGAGAGAAGGTCACAGATATACTTAAGTTCTGTAAACTGGTTCCTTCTTATTTCAGTGCTTTTCATAATGTTTGAATTTAAGGAATCAAGCAGCCTTGCCGCAGCCTACGGCCTTGCAGTTACAGGCACAATGACCCTGACAGGCATAATGATGGCTCTTATCTTTTATCTCAAAAAGAAACCTCTGCTCTCAGCTATTTCCGTTCTTGTAACATGCATTGATGTTGCATATTTCACTGCAAATTTCTACAAGATACCTCACGGCGGCTACTGGTCGCTCATAATTGCCTCAATACCTTTTGGAATGATAATCCTTTATACAAAAGGGCAGAAAAGGCTTTACAGAAATATGAGCTTCATGCCGTTAGAAGAATTTCTGCACAAATTTACCAGAGTATACGAGACAACCGAAAGGATAAAGGGGACAGTGCTGTTTCTTATAAGGGACGCAAAAGAGCTTCCTTTTTATATAACACAGACTATGTTTTATCACGGCATCTTATACGAAGACAATATACTTGTATCCATAATCAAGAGGGACGACCCTTTCGGCGTTACGGGTTTCTTTAAAGAAGGCCTCGCAAAAGGCCTCAGGGTGTTTGAGATACAGATGGGATATATGGAAATGGTTGACATAGAGGAGATATTGAGAGAGGCAGGCGTAGAGGAGAGGTCTGTCTTTTATGGGGTTGAAGAAATTGCCACCAGCAACCCGATATGGAAGGCTTTCTATTTCATCAAGAGAAATACCTCAACGTTTATCCGTTTCTACCAGTTCCCTCCTAAAAAACTTCACGGCGTCATTACAAAGGTGGAGTTATAGTATGCGTGATAAATGCGGCGGCGCAGCAAATCTGAGAACCCCTATCCTTAAGGTAAAGCGGTGTCCCGAATGTGATGCCGATGTGGAAATCTTTTCAACCGATATCGAGACAAAATGCGGCAAATGCGGATTTATCATATACAATGAGATTGAGTCGTGCATCCAGTGGTGCAAATATGCAAAGGAATGTGTTGGAGAGGAACTTTATAAGAAATTGAAAAAGCAATAAAAGCACTTTAATCACCTTTGCCGTTTATACTCTTCTGCCTTCTTTATCATCCCGCTTGTCCATTCAGGCGTTCCGAGTGCGTGGGTATGCGTATACGTTGCAAGGACATTCTTATAGCACAGGCCGTCCAGTTTATCTGTAATCCCCTCTCCCCTCTTCATCCCAAAGGCAAAAGAGATATTCCCTGCATTGAATTCTGAGGCTGCTTCAGGGTTAATGACGCGGGAATAATGGAACTCATGCCCTTTAAGCACAGCGCCCTCAGGATAAAAGGGATTGGCTTTCCGCACCTCTGCTATTGAATAACCGTGAGCCTGCGGCTTCTTCTCAAGAGAAAAAATGAACGGAAAAATTTCTGTCATTGGATATGTCCTGCCGTCTACGACAAGGGACTTGCCTAAATACATCAGCCCTCCGCACTCAGCATAGACAGAAAGCCCTTTTTCAATGGCTTTCCTCAGAGAATCTCTGAAATCACTGTTTTCAGCAAGGGCTATCGCATGTGTCTCAGGAAACCCTCCGCCGATATAAAGCGCATCAATATCAGGAAGCGACTTTTCCTTTAATGCGCTTATCTCTATTATTTCCGCTCCCAGCGCCTTAAGCTCTTCAAAGTTTTCGGGATAATAAAACTGAAAAGCAGAATCCCTGATAACGCCAATTTTAAGTCCTGATGATGCATGATGCATGATGCATGATGCACGATTTCCTTCATCCTGTATCCTGCATCGTGTATCGTGTATCGTGTTGGTCATGGGCTCTGCCTCTTTTGCAATCTTTAAAATAGCATCAACATCAATATATTCCTCAGTTATCTCAAGCGCTTTATCAATTGCCTTCTGAGCCCCTATATGTTCCTGAAAAGGCACCAGCCCCATATGCCTCTCCGGAAAATTTTCTTCTCTCATTCTGGGAAACGCTCCAAGGACTGGAATCTTGCAGTATTTCTCTATAGAGTTCCTGATTATGAATTCATGCCTGCTTCCCGCGATATAGTTCAGGACAACGCCCTTTATTTCAACACCTGAATCAAACTTCTGAATGCCTGCTATTATTGCCGCAATCGTCCTTGTTGCCTTTGTGCAGTCAACAATAAGCAGGACAGGCGATTTAAGCATCTTTGCAAGCTCTGCTGTGCTGTGAGTGCCTTGCTCGTCCATCCCGTCATAAAATCCCCTATTGCCTTCTATCACGGCAATATCAGCAGTTTTCGCATGATTCATAAACGAAGGGATTATCCGCGATTCGCTGACTAAAAATGTATCAAGGTTATAGCACGGGGTTCCTGCTGCGGTTGAAAGCCATCCGCCGTCAATATAATCAGGGCCTTTTTTGAATGGGATAACTTTCATCCCTTTCTTCCTGAATGCTGCTATCAACCCAAGCGAAAGAGTTGTCTTGCCTGAGCCGCCCTTCAAACCTGCTACAATAATTCTCGGATATTTCATTTTCATTCAATCGTTCCTTTGAATACGATATATTGCCTTAAATTTTGGTGATAATCAACCGTCCAAAAAAAAGGCACTGGGAGCATACTGCTTCCACTGCCTTTTAAAATCAGTTGATTAAACTGCTGGATTTACTTTATAAGTCCTTTTTCCCTGAGATACTCTTCGCTTGGAATTTCCACCGAGCTTGCACCGCCGCCGTAGGAATACATAAGCCTTCCTACATCTATCATTCCCCTCATCGCCTTTTTAACCACATCCTTATCAATCCCGGTCTCAGCGCTCATGCCGTTGATGATATCCTTTTCTTTCAGTTTCTTTTTACCTTTTGCGGCCTGTACGAAGGCAAAAATTTTGTCTTGCAGTTCAGCTGTTTCCATATACCTTACCTCCATGATAGCTTTTATAGAGTTTATAAGAAGGGCAGTCCAGAGAATCGGGACTGCCCTTGTCCTTAAATCCCTAATATTACCACTTGAATGCTGGCGAAGTCCTCAAGGTATCTCTCATAAAGGTGAAGTCATCGATAGAATGGAATGTGAACTCAATGCCGGTAAGAGAGAAGAACCTCTCCCATCCGACCCTCTCAATCCATTCACCAACCCTCTCGTGTTTCCGTGCATTCGCAGCATAAACCTCAACAATATGTTTTACTGCTGCAACAACCTTCGGCCATCTTGGCGGCTCGTTTGAGATGTAAGGGATAACGAGCTTGGAGAATTTCGGGTTAGTCCTTAAGGTGCTGACCTTACCGCCGACAACGATTGCAATACCGTCTCTCTCCGGATCCTTGATGCTCATCGGTGGACATACGGTGAAGCAGTTACCACAGAACATGCACTTTTCAGGGTTGATCTTGACACTCTTCTGTGCAGTATCAGGGCTGATTGCGCGGGTCGGACAGGATCCGATGACCGTAGGAAGCTCGCACATGTTCTTAAAGTTTGCGTGGGCAATTGTAGGGATCTTTGTATGCACCGCAACAATGGCTATGTCAGAGCAATGAACAGCTCCGCACATATTCACACAGCAGGCGACCGCGAGTCTAAGCTTATTGGGGAGCCTCTTTGACTCAAAGTATTCATAAAGTTCATCCATCATGGATTTTACAAGTCCTGACGCGTCAGTGGCAGCGCTGTGGCAGTGTACCCATCCCTGGGTATGGACAATGTTGCTGATACCATAACCAATACCACCCATCTTGAAGCCTTTATCTTTAAGCTCCTTCTTCAGCGGCTCAAGTTTCTTCTCGTCTGAAACTATGAATTCCACATTGTTTCTTGTTGTGTACCTTAGGTATCCGTCGCAATACTTTTCTGCAATATCGCACTGCTCACGGATTGTCGCAGTGGACAAGAGCCTCGGAGATGCAACTCTGACTGTCCATATCTTGTCTCCACTCTCTCCAACATGAACCATTGTCCCCGGAGTCAGTACCTCATGGTACTTCCACTTGCCGTAATTCTTTTGTATAACAGGCGGCAAGAACTGTTTATAATGAGGCGGCCCAATGTCTGTTTTCCTCTGTGGTAATGCCATCTTTAATATCCTCCTTATTCAGATTTTATTAAAATTTATATTTTCCTGTTTTCTTTTCTTCTGCTTCTTTCGCCTTGTATGCAGTTATATCTTCTTCTGTATAGAACATGAAGGGATCCTTCCTCGGCTCCTTAATCTGCTGCGGTAGAGGCGGCACGCCAATATACTCAAGGAAGGACCGCATGCCTTTCGTCTCGATGACCTCACCGATTCTCTCTCTCGGCTTTGCATTCTCATCCCACCAATCCCAAATCTTTCTGATTAATTCTTTCAGTTCTGTATATGGCGGCTCAAGCTTGATGAACGGAACGACAACCCATGAAAGAAGAGAGCCGACAACGATCGGGGCCTTACTGCCGATACAGATGGTTGCTCCTTTTTCACCACTAGGCTTCAGGGCCTTTGTCATCTTTGCTATACAGTGCATGCACCTGCTGCACTCAGCATTATCTATCTTCATTTCCTTGCCGTCATAGCTGATACACTGGGTCGGACACATATTCACAATTTCGGCGTTGATATCCATCCTATTCTTGGCATAATTCTTGACTTCGGCCTGGTCGATCACGATATTACCCTTCCATGTTCCGATAATTGACATGTCGGAACGCGCGAGTGATGCAACACAGTCGCAGGCGCAACCTGACAACTTAAACTTAAATTTATAAGAGAACGACGGCCTGTGCATCTCATCCTGGAATTCCTGTGTCAACGCATAGTTCAGATCGAGGGTATCATAGTTTGCCCATTCACAGCGGGCAGGGCCAACGCAGCAGCTCGGAGTTCTGAGCGCTGAACCTGAACTGCCGAGGTCCCATCCGCGGGAGGAATATTCAGCAAATACCGCCTCAAGCGATTCTGTCCTGCAACCCAGAAGAACCAAGTCGCCTGTTGAACCATGCATGTTTGTAATGCCGCTTCCGTATTTATCCCATATATCGCATATCTCTTTAAGCGCCTTGCTTGTGTAGAAAAATCCGCTCGGCTGGTTTAATCTGACGGTATGGAAATGCGCCACACCTGGGAATTCATCGCCTAATTCAGAATACCTTCCGATAACTCCGCCTCCGTACCCAAGAACGCCGACTATACCACCGTGTTTCCAGTATCCAACCTTGGTGCTGTAACATTTTTCAAGATGACCGACAGCGTCATTCGCCATCTCATTGGTCTTGGCAGCTTTTTTCATCTCCGTGACAAAGCTTGGCCACGGACCCTTTTCAAGGTCGTCAATTAAGGGCGTATTATACTTTTTCATCAAATTCCTCCTTTGTGTGATTTTTATAGCCTAATTTTCGTGAAAAAATGTAAACTAAACAGATTAAAACACCTCTTATCTAATAGTCAAATAAAAAAATTAATTTATTAATCACAATTATTTATTATCAATAAATTCTCTGCAGTTAAGTGTTCGATCAGGCTTTAGAGCCATCGCTTAATGCCTCCGGCCAAGGGAATGTCATCAAAATATGCTATAACTATAGGTTTTTAAAGATAATTTTGTCAATGATATTACGCATCTCTGCTGAGAAATCTTATGGCTTCTTTTACCTTCTCTAAATCTACCTGAGTATTGAGGCAGGGGCCAAAAGGCCGCTCGTTTGGAATGCCAAGCACAGGCAGCGGATAGGTATCAACAATCCCGCTGCTAAGGTCTGCTTCGCATGCGACAGCAACTATTGCATCGGGCCTTAAATCTTTTATAATCCTCCTTGCAAGCGTACCGCCTGTTGCGACAGAAAGGTTAAGCTTATTCTCATCTGCAATCTGTATGAGATCTTTTATCTCGCACTTGCCGCATCCTTCACAGTTATAAATATTATGCGTAAGCCGGATTGTGCACTCATCTATCTGAAGGCAGTGCGGCAAGAGAAGCAGTATCTTCTTTGTCTTCGGATTTTCAGCCCTGACAAGTTTATTGTTAAGGTTTATGATAAACTGCTGAAGCTGTTCTTTCTTATCCTTTCTGAAAGAGCCTATAACCATAAGCATTGGATACAAAAACCTCAGCGCCAATCCCCTTATCCACCTACGCTTCATCGAAATACGTCCCTTCCTTTATGTTCCTGCCCTGAAGAAAAGCCTTTGCCGGCATCATTTTTTTGTTCTGCGGCTGAAGTGCAATAATGGAAAGCAGCCCGCAGCCCGTGCCTGCAATAAACTCACCATCATGCGCTTTTTCTATCCGCCCGGCCATTCCTGAGCCGGAAACCGCCTTAACACCAATAAGTTTAATCATTTCCCCATTCAAATAACAATACGCCCCGGGCCATGGGTGCATTCCCCTCACAAAATTGGACAGTTCCGGTGCTGTCTTTGTCCAGTTCACCCTGCCATCCTCTTTTTTGATAATTGGAGCATAAGCAGCCTCTTTTGACTGTTTCTGCGGTTTCAATGAGCCGTCCTTTATACTGCTTATCGTCTTAAGCAGCAGCGATGCTCCAATTTCAGACAACCTAAGGCTCAGGGTTTCTGTTGTATCATCACCTCTAACCTCAAGCTCTTCCTGAAGCAGAATATCGCCTGTGTCAAGCCCCTTATCCATAAGCATGGTTGTAATGCCTGTTTTTTTCTCGCCGTTTATTATCGCCCACGCAATCGGAGCCGCGCCCCTGTATTTTGGGAGAAGTGATGCATGGACATTTATGCAGCCCAGCTCAGGAAGCCTGAGTATCTCCTCCGTAAGAATCTTTCCGTAAGCCACAACCGCTATAAGCTCCGGCTTTATTGACGAAAGTTCATTCAGAAAAGCAGTGTCATTCATTTTCTTCGGCTGAAGCACGTTTATCCCGTTTTTTACAGCAAGTTCTTTCACAGGCGACTGCGAAAGTAAATGCCCCCTTCCTTTTTTTCTGTCAGGTTGTGTTACAACTGCAGAGATTTCTTCTCCAGCCTGAAGTAGCGCTTTAAGTGATGAGACTGCAAACAAAGGGGTACCGAAAAAGACTATACGCATTTATCTCCAATAAAAGTTATGATTTCTTAGATTTTTCACTTAAAATTTTTTTATAGCGCTTCTTGAAAAACTCTCTCTTGATGGGGCTCAATCTGTCAATGAAGAGTAATCCGTCAAGATGGTCTATCTCATGCTGAAGCGCCCTTGCAAGAAGGTCTCCGCCTGCTATCTCTATGGGTTTGCCTTTTCTGTCTAACCCCTTTACCAGAACCTCCTCTGCCCTTTTTACTTTTGCCCTGTACTCATGGATGCTCAGGCACCCCTCTTCATCTTCAACAGAGCCTTTTCTTTCAACAATCTCCGGATTTATGAGTACTATAAGGGGTGTTTTTTCATCAGCCATGCTTATATCTATCACACACAGCCTCTTTGAAACTCCAACCTGATTAGCTGCAAGGCCAACCCCTTTCGCAGCATACATTGTTTCTATCATGTCATCTATCAATCTCTGGATGCTGCTGTTTATGTCAACAACAGGAGCAGTTTTTTCCTTTAAAACCTTTTCAGGATATTTTTTAATCTCAAGCAGCGCCATTCTTTATTATAAACCATTTTAAGGTAAGTGAAGAAATGATAATAACAGGAATAAGGATGCTTAATAGTTTTTGTTTTACTTTAAATGTCTCCCTTATCCAAATCTGTTAGAATATTCCATGCATCCTATAGAGATAATCAGAAAATACTACAATCCAGAATCCGAGGCTTATAGTTTCCTTGTTCAGCACAGCAGGATGGTGGCAAAAAAGGCAGCTGAAGTTGCTGAGAGGGTCAGGCATCTGAATCCTGATATAAAATTTATTGAAGAGGCAGCAATGCTGCATGACATAGGGATATTCATGACAAATGCGCCGCAGCTTGGTTGCTATGGAGACAAACCCTATATCTGTCACGGTTATCTCGGAAGAGAACTGCTGGAGAGGGAGGGATTCCCAAGACACGCAATCGTGTGCGAAACGCATATTGGCGTAGGATTATCTGTTAAAGACATAGAGAAAAACAATTTTCCTATTCCGAAACGAGATATGATTCCGACAACTATTGAAGAAAAAATTATATGCTTTGCGGATAAATTCTTTTCAAAAGACAACGAACCCCTCAAAGAAAAACCGATTTCAAAAGCAAGAGAATTCATAGCAAGATTCGGAGACGGTAAACTTAAGCAGTTTGATGAATGGGTAAAGTTGTTTAAAGAAACAGAGTAACTTTACTTATTCAGCGCCCTCTCAACAGTCCTTATTGCACAGAACTCTCCACACATGCTGCACACTTCGCTTTCCGTTGGAGGAATCTCCGCCCTCCATTCTTTTACCTTTTCAGGATTAAGGCTCAAGGCAATCTGGCCATTCCAGTCAAGCGCCTTCCTGCATTTTGCCATCTGAATATCTTTATCAATTGCTCCTTTTATCCCCTTTGCTATGTCAGCGGCATGGGCAGCAAGCTTTGATACTATGACTCCTTCTTTTACATCCTCTATGGTCGGAAGCCTTATATGCTCTGAAGGAGTAACATAGCACAGGAAATCTGCTCCGGCTGCTCCTGCAATCGCGCCTCCGATAGCTGCTGTTATGTGGTCATAACCCATTCCTATGTCTGTTACCAATGGCCCCAGAACATAAAACGGCGCTCCTTTGCAAATCTCCTTTTCGAGCCTTACATTCAGCTCAACCTGATTCAAAGGAACATGGCCCGGCCCTTCGATAATTACCTGAATATTTTTCTCTACAGCCATATCCCTTAGTTCTCCAAGTGTGAGGAGTTCCTCTATCTGAGTTCTGTCTGTTGCATCTGCAAGGCATCCCGGACGCATCCCGTCTCCGAGGCTCAGTGTCATGTCATATTTACAGGCAATCTCAAGAAGCCTGTCATACTGCTCATAAAGAGGATTTTCTTTCTGATTGTATATCATCCATTCAAGGAGAAACGAGCCTCCTCTGCTTACTATGTCAAGAATCCTTCCCTCTTTTTTCAATCTCTCGACCGCCCTCATTGTGAGTCCCGAATGAACAGTAATGAAGTCAACGCCCTCTTCTGCATGTTCTTCTATTACTTTAAAAAGGTCGTCTGCTGTCATCTTTGCTATTGCGCCTTTCTTTTCAGCAGCACGAACAGCAGCCTCATAGATTGGAACTGTCCCAACTGCAACAGGAGATTTTTTAATCATCATCTTCCTGAGTTCTTTTATCGGCCCTCCTGTTGAAAGGTCCATCACAGCATCAGCGCCGTACTTAACAAGGACTTCAAGTTTTTCCATCTCCTCGTCTATTGAAATCCTGTCTCTTGAGGTGCCGATATTGGCATTTATTTTTGTGCGCATGTTTTTTCCGATACCCATAGGCTTTATCTTGTGGTTTATGTTTATCGGGATAACACTCACGCCTGATGCAATATCTCCCGAAAGCTGTTCGGGCGTCAACCCCTCATCAGATGCAACAAGCTTTACCTCATCTGTGATAATCCCCTTTTTCGCCAGTTCTATTCTCGTCATTTCAATAACTCCAAAAACTTCGTTGTTTTTTCTTTAATATCTTTAGCCCCTAAAATTCCACTTATCAGCGCAATGCCATCAGCGCCTGCATCCATAACCTCTTTAATTCTATCCTGCTTTATTCCCCCAATTGCAAAAACCGGAATTGAAATCTCAGCCTTTGCTTTTCTGTTAATATCAACTCCGAGAGGCTGGCCATATTTCATCTTTGACGGTGTTTTATAAACAGGACCGAGCGTTATAAAATCAGCGCCTTCCTTCTCTGCTTGCATTGCCTCTTCAATGCTGTGCGCTGATACCCCTATCATAAATTTATCTTTGGCGATTTTTCTTACAGCATGAGGAGGTATGCTATCCTGCCCGAGATGAACGCCATCAGCCTCAACAGACAGCGCAATATCAACCCTGTCATTAATGAATAATTTCGCCCTGTATTTATCTGTTATTTCCCTCATTCTGTATGCCATATATAGCAATTCCCTTGTGCCTAAATCTTTTTCTCTTAACTGCACTGCTTTCACGCCGCCTTTTAATGCCGCTTCAACAGCAGTGAATAGCGAACAGCTTTCAGCTATCAGCTTCCTGTCCGTTATTAAATATAATTTAAAGTCAACAGGCTGACTGCTGATTGCTGACTGCTGATTGCTCACTTTTACAGCATCCCCTCTATCGGACTGCTCGCAGCGGCATAAAGTTTTTTAGGAATCCTCCCTGCCTTATACGCAAGCCTGCCTGCAATCACCGCATGTTTCATAGCGCTTGCCATCGCAATCGGATCTTTTGCCCCTGCAATCGCAGTGTTAAGAAGCACCGCATCGCAGCCTAATTCCATCGCAACAGCAACGTCAGACGCAGTTCCTACACCAGCGTCCACGATAACAGGAGCTTTCACTGTCTCTAAAATAATCTTGATATTGTATGGATTCCTTATTCCAAGTCCGGAGCCTATCGGAGCAGCCAACGGCATCACAGCAACAGCGCCTGCATCAATCAGCCTTTTCGCCATTATTGGATCATCATTGGTGTATGGGAATACAAGGAAGCCTTCCTTTGCGAGAATCTCAGTAGCTTTGAGCAGGCCGATAACATCAGGGAAAAGTGTCTTTTCGTCTCCTATTACCTCAAGCTTAATCATATCCGAAATACCTGCCTCTCTTGCAAGCCTTGAATATCTGAGGGCATCCTCAACATTGTAACAGCCGGCAGTATTCGGAAGAATCTTGTATTTCCTGGGGTTAATATAGTCAAACAGGTTTTCGGATTTCCTGTCTATGATATTCACCCTTCTTACAGCAACAGTGACAACATCAGCGCCTGATGCCTCAATAGCCTTCTTCGTCTCCTCAAAGTCCTTATACTTTCCTGTCCCCACCCAGAGACGGGATTTGAATTCTATCCCTTTGATTATCAACTTATCTTCCATTGCCCTCCTCCAACAAAATTCACAATCTCAATCCTGTCCCCGTCTTTCAACCTGCAACTGCCATAATCAGACTTCTTTATTATTGAAAGATTTACCTCAACAGCAACCCTCTCAGGTTTAATGCAAAACTCTCCAAGAAGCTCCTGAAGAGTCTCAGCCTTTGACACTTCTAAATCCTCTCCGTTTATAATCAGCCTCATAAAAACAAAAAACCGCATCCATGGAAAAGGATACGGCCTGCCTTCCCATCCCTACGCCGGCATTATCCGTATCAGGTTCATGGGGTCTCCCGATAAAATCGGGACTCTCAGGCTCTCGCCTCCCCCAGGGGTTGATTTAAGTATAGTGGAGATTTTAAAGGAATGTCAAATCAGCGTATTTATCTTATGCGCCAGACACCCTGCCCCGAATCCATTGTCCACATTCATGACGGCAATTCCCGGCACGCATGAATTAAGCATAGCAAAAAGCGCAGTTAATCCACCGAGGCTCGTGCCGTATCCTGTTGATGTAGGCACAGCAATTATAGGCTTGTCTGTTAATCCTCCCACAACTGATGGAAGCGCGCCCTCCATTCCGGCAATAACAATGATAACCCTGGCGTCTTTAATATGTTTCTTATTATCCATGAGCCTGTGAAGTCCGGCAACACCGACATCATAAAGAGCATTAACCCTGCTTCCAAGAAACGAGGCTGTGACAGCTGCCTCCTCTGCAACGGGGATGTCTGATGTTCCCGCTGTAAGAATAAGAACATTCCCTGTTTTTTTCTTTTCTCTTCCTATTGAAATAATTCCTGATGCAGGATGAAAAACAGCGCCCCTGATTTTAAGGGTGTTATAAACATCTTTAGCGGCTTTAGTAATGAGGAATTTTTTGCTTTTTTTATACATTGCCTTTGCAATGCTAATCACCTGTTCCTTTGTCTTTCCCGACGCAAAGATAACCTCCGGCACTCCCTGCCTCAGATACCTGTGATGGTCAACCTTTGCAAATGAGATGTCTTCGTATGGAAAGTGCTTAAGTTTTTTTACTGCGCCTTCAACAGAGATGCCGCCGCTTTTTACCGACGAGAGAATCTTCTTTATCTTGTCGTTATTCATCCCTGGAATTAAAACTCAGACTTTAATGCGCGGTTCATGAGGTCATTGACAGCCTCTGCGGGACTTTTGTCCTCGTAGAGGACTTTGTATACCTGCTCCACAATAGGCATCTCAACATTATATTTTTTTGAAAGGTGATAGGCTGATTCAGCGGTATCCACACCCTCTGCAACCGCCCTTGTCTGTGAGAGAATATCAGCGAGTTTCATGCCCTGAGCAAGTTTAATCCCTGTCGTGTGATTCCTTGAAATTGTGCTTGTGCATGTCAGCACCAGATCGCCAAGCCCGCTTAATCCCGAAAAAGTCTCCTCTTTGGCGCCCATCGCAAGGCCAAGCCTTCTCATTTCCGCAAGCCCTCTTGTAATCATCGCTGCGCGCGCGTTGCTGCCCAGTCCGAGGCCGTCAGATATTCCTGATGCGATAGCCATCACATTTTTCAGCGCCCCGCCAAGTTCAACGCCGATTAAGTCATTGTTCGTATAAACCCTGAAATGATTTGTATTTAAAATTTCCTGAAGCAGCAAGCCTGTATCCGTATCTTCTGTTGCAAGCGTTACTGCTGTAGGTTTTTTCATTATCGCCTCTTTTGCAAAGCTGGGGCCGGAAATTACAGCGATCTTATGCGCTGTAATTTCTTTGAATATAGAAGAAACCGTAAGGAGGGTCCCCCGCTCTATGCCTTTTGATGCGCTTATGATTACAGCCTCATCGGGAATATAAAAATCCGCCTTTTCGAATACTGCTCTTGTATATTGTGTCGGTATAGCGCTCACAACATATCTGGCCTGTTTTACGGCTTCATTCAATTTATGCGTGATTCTTATGTTGTCGGGAATAGCAATATCAGGCAGGTAAATACCGTTTATTCTTGTGTTCCTTATCTCTTCGGCAAGAGATTCCTCATATACCCATAGAGAAATGTCAAAACCCTTCTCGGATAAAATACACGCAAGGGTTGTCCCCCAGCTTCCTGCGCCTATGACTGCAATATAGCCCATAAATATCAGTAAACAGTGTTAGTTATTAGTGTCAGTAACTGACACTCTAAATCTACCATTTTATCAACACCGACGCCCATGTAAGCCCGCCGCCGAAAGCCTCAAGAAGAACATAATCTCCGTCCCTTACCCTGCCCTGCCTTACGGCCTCATCAAGCGCAATAGGTATGGAGGCGGCAGATGTATTCCCGTATTTATCGATATTCACAAAAACCTTTTCCACCGGAAGGTTAAGCCTCTCGGCAGTTGCCTGTATGATTCTCAGATTAGCCTGATGAGGGATTAAAAGGGAAATCTGGGATGCCTTGAGCTTGTTTTCTTCGAGGGTTCTTGACACAAGATTTTCCAGTGTCCGCACAGCAACCTTGAAGGTCTCGTTGCCTTTCATCTTAAGATAGTGCATCTTCTTTTTCAGTGATTCTTTAGAGGGAGGATTAATTGAGCCGCCGCCCGGCATATGCAGGAGTTCCCACAGTGCTCCGTCAGACCTTATATGTGCAGAGACTATCCCTCTGTCTTCATCTGTCGCTTCCAGTATTGCGGCTCCGGCGCCATCGCCAAAAAGCACGCAAGTTGTCCTGTCTTCCCAGTCGGTAAAGCGCGAAAGGACTTCAGCGCCTACGACCAGTATTCTCTTATAAGTGCCGTTTTTTATAAAACTGTCCGCTATAGAAAGTCCGTAAAGGAATCCCGAACATGCGGCATTCACATCAAAGGCAGCAGCTTTTTTTATGCCGAGCTTATGCTGAAGATGGCATGCTGTTGCAGGTATAGGCATGTCCCCTGTGACCGTTGCAACAATTATCAATTCAATATCTTTTGCTTTTATATCCGCTTTTTTCAGGGCCGCCTTTGCCGCCTCATACGCAAGGTCCGATGCCGCCTCTTTCTCGCTTGCTATCCGCCTTTCCCTGATGCCTGACCTTTCCCTTATCCATTCATCAGACGTATCAACCATCTTTTCAAGATCAAAATTGGTAAGCACACGCTCCGGCACATAAGAGCCTGTTGCGATAATCTTAGCCCTTAACAACAGCCTTCTCCTTTGTGCGAAGGTTCAATATCTCCTCTGATATAATCTCATGAACTTTCTTTCTGGAAAACTCTGCTGCAACCTTGATTGCATTTCTTACTGCGCGCGATGAAGATCTTCCGTGGCTTATTATGCATGTGCCGTTTATTCCAAGCAGGGGCGCGCCGCCATATTCGGCATAGTCTGTTTTCTTTCTGAAGTTCTTCAGCGCAGGCTTCATAAAAAGATACCCGACCCTTCCTGTTGCCATTCCCGCAATCTCCCTCTTGAGCATTTTTATTATCATATCAGCAAGCCCTTCGCTGGTTTTCAAAAACACATTTCCTATAAACCCATCGCAGACCACCACATCAGCATCGCCGGAAAAAACATCTTTCCCCTCTATATTTCCTGTAAAATTCAGATTTGTGCCTTTAAGAAGCTTGAAGGCCTCTCTGGTAAGTTCGTTGCCCTTAACATCTTCCTCTCCTATGCTCAGAAGCGCCACCTTTGGCTCGCGCTTGCCTAAAATCGCCTTGTAATATGAGCTGCCCATCAATCCGAACTGAAGCAGATTCTCTGCCCTGCAGTCAACATTTGCGCCGGCATCTATCAGAACAAACAGGCCTTTGAGTGTAGGTATTGTAGCTGCGATAGCAGGCCTGTCAACGCCTTTTGATGTTCCGAGAACAAAGAGCGCCGAAGCCATTGCAACGCCTGAATTGCCTGCGCTCACCACTGCGTCAGCTTCTTTATTTTTCACAGCGTCAACAGCGCGCCTGATAGAGGAATCCTTTTTTTTCCTGAGAGCGGTAACAGGAGACTCATGCATTCCTATGACCTGAGATGTGTGCCTGATTTGAATACGGTTGGATGTGCAGCGCCTGTCTTTCAGTTCTTTTTTGAGCTGTGCCTCATCCCCGAAAAGTATGACCTCAAGGTCGTCGTATTCTCTTACAGTCTCAACAGCGCCCTCTACCGTAACAGCAGGGGCATAATCGCCCCCCATGGCATCAAGGGCAATCCTCATGCTTCTTTTTCAACTGTTTCAAGAACCTTGTTGCCGTTGTACGAACCGCAGCTTGGGCACACCCTGTGCGACAGCTTTAGTTCCTTACACTCAGGGCAAGAGCTTAAATTGGGCGTCTGTCCCTTCCAGTTTGCCCTGCGTTTGTCTCTTCTTGTCCTCGTATGTCTGTGCGTCGGATTAGCCATTTTTTTACTCCCTTCTTAATAATTCTTTTAATTCTTTCAGTCCCTCAAGTCTTGAGTCTGTTTTATCTAAAGTGCAACTGCATTTATTCACATTTAAGTCTGTCCCGCATTTCGGGCATATTCCCTTGCAGGTTTCACTGCACAGCGGTTTCATGGAAACATTCAAAAGTATCTGTTCTTTCAGCAGTTCCGTGAGTTCAAGCTCATCCCCGAAATAAAATCCTGTCTCCAGTTCATCTTCCCTGATCTCGCACTTGCCCTCTGCCTTCAATTCCTCGGCAGGGTGGTACGTTACAATAATTGGAGCGCTTATTTCAGATGTATAGTTTTTCAGGCATCTGCTGCATTCATGCTCTGCACTTGCCGTTATCTCACCCTGTATTACAACCTCGGGCATTATCTTCCTTATGCTTAACTGCCCTTTTACAGGAGAAACCAGTTTTATAACATCTGACTCAAGCGTCTCATCAATTGTAAGTTCCAGACCCTCGTCAGGTATCTCTGAAATCAGTATCTTCATCTTTGCGTACCAATAGAGAAAAGTGTTTAATTATAAAGAATACCCTAAAAACATGTCAAGGAAACCCAATGTGAAATTTACCTTGACCAACATTTTGGCATCTTATAATATTGCTAACATGGGGATAGAGAATATAAAACAATGACAGAGCGATCTCTGATTTTCAGAGGGCTTGTAATATGGGGGATGAACATGGGTGCAGGAATTTAAAGAAGGCTTTACAAAGCAGATAAACCAAAAAATGGATGCGGGCGGCTGATAGCCACCGATGAATTAAACAAGCTCCTCTATGCCTTGGCGCTTGAGACAGTGGACGCGAAGCAAGCATATGTTCCTCTCAATAACCTATGCGGAAATCGGGCCTTTCATTTATCCTCCGGTTAGGAATTAGGATTTGTAATTCTCCTTAACTGCACTGCATGCCTACGAAATAAGCTGCAAAAATGCCTATGCCGTAAAAAATTGCATGCAAACCAAACTCAGCCAGTAAAGATGATGTTGCTATCTCCATAAATCTGTCCTCCTTTTTAAATTTTACCTGTATTTCCTTATCACAGCAGTTACGACTCCAGCTATCTTCAGTTCTTTTTGGGGCTTTATCGGTTTAAATTTAGGATTCGCGGGGATAAGTGTTACAGCGTCTCCGCTTTTGTCCAGATATTTCATTGTCCATTCAGCATCAATCTCTGCAATCACAATATCTCCGCTTTTGGGAACCTGTCCCTTATCAACAATAACCATGTCTCCAGGAAGTATGCCTGCCTCTGACATTGAGTAGCCTGAGACCTTTAAGAGAAAAGTGGCCTGAGGATTTTTTACGAGGAAATCATCAAGTGAAAGGGTGTCTGAAAGCTCCTCTTCGGCGGGGCTCGGGAAACCTGCCTCAACAGTGCCGAGCATCTTTACGGAAGATGCTATTGAGACGGGTATGAGTCTGCCTTTGTCATCTCTTTCCAGAACCTTGAGTTTTTCAAGCTTATTGACCAGTTTATAAACCGCGTTCTTGGACTTCATCCCAACCATATCTCCTATTTCAGAAAAACTCGGCATCCTGCCTTTGTGGTGGTAGAAGTCTGCTATGTCCCTGATTCTTGCCTTTAGCCTGTTTTCCCTTAAGTCTTTTGTCATGGCTTTATTATATGGTGAACGATGGTTCACTGTCAAGAGAATTCTTAAAACCAACCGCCCCACCCTGCGTATTTCAATGTATAATCGCCGACCTCATTTTTTGGTAAGATATACCTGAACATGAAAAACATCAGAAAAATAGTCCTTGGAAACAAAATCAACTCAAAGGTATTCTCCCCCGAGCGGCTCGGGGTCTATATCGTCGGAGGGTATCTTAGGAATCTCCTAATTGGCAAGGAATCAAAAGATATTGACTATATTGTCCGCGGAGATATCAAGGAATTTGCAGCGCAGCTGCTTGTGCAGAAGCGCGGCAGCGCAACCATAGTTGAATTAAAAAAGGAGCGGATGATAAGGATTGTTCTTAAAAACGGGCTTACCCTTGATTTTACAGAACTCAAAGGTGATATTAAGGGCAATCTTGGAGAGAGGGATTTCACAATGAATGCTGTCGCATGGTCACCCGGCACAGGCACTATTGATCCGTTTAACGGCGTAAAAGACATCGCAAAGCACAGGATTAAAGCTATATCAATAGATAATTTCAGGAATGACCCGTTAAGGCTGCTAAGAATTTACCGCTTTGTTTCAGAACTCGGATGGAAGGCAGAGCCTGAAACCAGAAAAATGGCAAGACATCTGAGAGAAGAAATCAGGAAATCAGCGTCTGAAAGGATCACGCTTGAGTTTTTTAAGCTCCTTAATTTTAAAAACTTCCACAATGCCCTGAAAATAGCGTCAGATGATGGGCTGCTTGAATGCTTCCTGTCCATAACACATAAAGGTGTTTCTGAAAATATCAAAAGTATTCCTCGTCTTGAATCGGAAATTAAAAAACTTCCATCAAAATTCAAGCAGAATCTTGAAAAACCTTTTTCTCAGGAATTAACGCTTCACGGGCTTCTCCGGCTTGAGCATGTCCTTTACGGCTCGGCATTGAACAGAAACAGGCTAAGGTTGAGCAGAGTGATCAGAGAAAGGCTTAAGATAACGCATAAGCTTCTTCACAAAACAAAAAAACAGGATATATTTTCTCAGAAAAATCTCTTTGAAACTTTCTTTAAGGCAAAAGATTCTGCCTTTGACCTCCTGATTCTCTCAGAAAATGTAAAACTTCTTAGTCAATTTGAAAGGTTTAAGAAGATATGGAAAAGAAGTTTTCTTACGTCAGAGGAGATTATGGATATAACAGGGCTTAAAGGAGGAGTAAAACTCGGAAAGCTCATTTATGGATTGAAAAAGATACAGTTTGAAGATACGCTTAAGACGAAAAAAGAGACAGAGGAATGGCTGAAACAAGAAAGGAGAATCCGCCATTAAACGCTACATCCTAAAAAGGTTTTTTATCTTAGTCCTTCTCCTGTTCGGCATTACGCTTCTTACATTTTCACTTACAAAGGCGCTTCCCGGAGACCCTGTGCAGAGCATGGTCGGCGAGAGGGCGCAGCCTGAAGTAATAGAAAAGATAAGAAAAGAACTCGGCGCTGATAAAGACGTCTTCAGCCAGTATGCAGGATACATAAAACTCTTACTCCAGGGCGAGATGGGAAGGTCATATTACACAAACAGAAAAGTCCTTGACGACATACTTATAAAATTCCCCAACACTATGAAACTCGCATTCGGAGCAATGGTCATTGCAGTCCCGATAGGAATTTTTTTAGGTTTTATTGCCGCATATAAAAAAGATACACCTGTTGACAGGATTATATCGGCTGTCTCCATAACAGGCCTGAGCGTTCCTGTATTCTGGAGCGGCCTTCTCATAATGCTGTTTCTCAGCCTTAAACTGAGACTTTTCCCGCCGTCAGGCACGGGTGACTTGCGATTTCTCGTTATGCCTGCTCTTACACTATCTCTTCCTGCCATTGCAATGCTCGCAAGAATTACACGCACCTCTATAATAGAAATAACAGGAATGCCTTTTATAGGCACGGCAAGGGCAAAAGGCCTGACCGTCTTTAGAATTAATGCCATACACATATTCAGAAATATACTTATCCCTTTGGTCACTGTAATCGGGCTTGATATCGCAAGTTATTTAAACGGCGCCGTGCTTACGGAAACGATTTTCGGCTGGGACGGCATCGGAAGATTTACGATGGACGGAATAATAAAGAGGGATTATCCTGTTATCATGGGGTGCATAATCATAGGCACCGTTGTTTTTGTTCTTATCAATATCATAGTTGACGTCCTGTATCACTATCTTGATCCGAGGGTAAGGCTCTATGCATCTGACAGGTAAAATAGCCAGCTCTGTAATAATTATAATATCCATCCTTGCGGTATTTTCCTCTGTTCTTTCACCTTATGACCCTGAAAAAATTGACCTTGACAGCATAAAAGAACCGCCTGGCATAAAACATCCGTTTGGTACTGACAACAAAGGAAGAGATATTCTTTCAAGGGTGCTTTACGGCGGAAGAATATCCGTAAGCATTGCCGTGATAGCGGCATCCATCTCTATGTTCCTCGGGCTTGTTATGGGGCTCTGCTCAGGCTATCTCGGCGGCAAGATTGATACGGCAATCATGGCTGTTGTAGACCTCATTCTTGCATTCCCTTCCCTGCTGCTTGCAATAGGCGTCTCCATCATATTCCCTGCCGGAATATATACGGTGATGATCGCTATAGCCTTTGTGGGGTGGGCTTCATTCGCGCGGCTCATAAGGGGACACGTCTTAACCTTAAAAGAGGAAGCATACATAGAAGCCGCTGAAGCCATTGGATGCAGCAGATTCAGGATACTCTTCGTGCACCTAATGCCTCAGTGCCTTCCTATCGGACTTGTTATGGCAGGAATCAAACTCGGCGGATACGTTTTAACAGAAGCATCGCTGAGTTTTTTAGGGCTTGGCGCCCAGCCTCCGATGCCGACATGGGGCTCTATGGTAAGCATGAACAGGGCCTATATTGCGTCAGAGCCGTGGATGGTTTTATTTCCCGGGTTGGCAATAGCCGTTACAGCGCTGTGCTTTAATGTCTTAGGCGATGCCCTTAGAGATAAATCCGGGTTAAAAGTAAAAATGTAATATCTGCGGCTCACAGGGAGGTTACGACTCCCGTATCCTCTCTTCTTCTTCCTGCTGGGTCTTGCATTCCATACAGAGCGTAGTTACAGGCCTCGCGTCAAGTCTTTTGATATTTATCTCCATGCCGCACTCATCGCATATTCCAAATGTACCGTTATCTATTCTGTCCAGCGCATCGTCAATTTTCTTGATTAGTTTCTGTTCCCTGCTTCTGAGCCTGAGCATAAAATTCCTGTCTGTTTCTGCCGTTGCCTGGTCGCCCATATCAGGGAATACAGTCTGTCCCGGCAGGGCATTTAAAGCCTCTTTAGCCTCTGCGAGCAACAACGCTCTCTGCTTCAATATTTTTTTTCTTATCTCGTGAAGTTTCTTTACCCTGAAAATGTCCCTGAGAGTAGGTTTCTTGGCCTTTTCCTTCTGTGCAGCGGCTTTTACCGCCTTTAATTTTACCCGTGTCTTTGGGACTGCAGGCTTCCTGCTTTTCTGCTGTTTCTTTGAAGGTTTTGAGGAACGGGCTAATTTATTTTTCCCCGCCTTCTTAGCTGCTGCTGAAGTCTTAGTTTTTTTCTTCTTTGTCATCGTTAGCTCCTGAAAGAATTTTTTTAACCTAACAGAAACAGTGCTGCTTAGTCAAGGTGCACTCAGGGACAAGGAATTATTGTTGACAAAAAAAGAAGTATATAAAACAATAGGGATATGACAAAAGAGATATTCCCCGAAGGCCAGGTAATATTCAAGAATAAGCCTTACACGAGTGAGTTTCTTAGCATTACCATGGATGAGATAGACAAGGCAGGAGAATCATTCTTGGGGATGCTCAAAGCCGATGAACCGGACGCTGCCTATTTCCTGTTTTTCCTTAAGGGAGACGCTTATGCGGCAGGCTGCATCAGAAACGACAAGCCCATGCCGATAAGCATAAAGGATTTCATGCAGCATATTTCAACAGATGCATCCAAGAGAACACTTTCCCTGCATAAAACAGACCCTGTGCTGCTTAAGGGGATGCTCGTGTTCCTTCAGAGAGATCCTTCCACAAAAGTAACAACAGACATGATTAATCTTGACAGCTTCCTTAACCAGATTAAGAGCGAACAGGCAGCAGCCTTTGTCATCCTGAAAAGAAATAATACTTACAACTTCTTTTATTTTCATTCCGGCGAACCGAAAATGGCGCATTTTGCAGACGCATCACATGCAGGAATAACAGACAGCCCCATCGCAGAGCAGATGCTCCTTTACGCATATCCTGCTGATAAAACACCTGTTGAGGTATTGGTCTACCGCGATATTAAAACATCTGAAGCAAGCGATACTGCTGATGTAAAACAATTCCTGATAGCCGATGATCTAATGCACGAATCCCGAAGCATCGGGACAAAGCAGGCGGATGTGGCCCCTCCTCCAGTCCCGGGCATCTCGGGAGCAGAAAAAGAGGAAAAAGCATTAAGGGTAAGGATTGAGGTTACAGATGGGCCGCAAAAGGGCAATAAATTTAATGTACCGCTTCCTTGCACGATAGGCAGAAGAGACGCAACTATCAGGATTAGAGATATGACTGTCTCAAAAACACATGCAGCCCTTGAGGTGAATGAGGGTAAAATCATTTTCAGAGACCTGGACAGCACAAATGGCAGTATTGTTAACGGGAAACCGGTTAAGGAGATTGAATTGTCGAGTGGTTCTACTGTACAGATGGGCAATACCACTTTGAAAATTCATTTTGTAACAAGCTGAAACAAGGAGGGCATAATGGTAATTGGAAAACCTTTTTTTACGGCAGAGCAGATTAATAATAAAGTTAAAGAACTCGCTGACAGGATATCAGCGGATTATGAGGGGAAAAATCTTCTTGCTATTGGAATACTGAAAGGGGCCTTCATGTTCTATTCCGACCTTGTGAGAATGATAAAAGTTCCCCTCACCATTGACTTCATAACAGCTTCAAGTTATCTGAAAACCATCTCAACGGAAAAGGTCAGCATCCACTGTGACATCAGAGAAGACATCAGGGGCAAAGATGTCCTGCTTATTGAAGACATTGCAGATTCAGGCATAACTCTTAATTATATCCGTGAGCGAATACTCGCGGCATCGCCAAGCAGTGTCAGGATATGCGTATTCCTAAATAAATGCGGCCGCAGGGTAGTGGACGTGCCTCTTGATTATATAGGTTTTGAGATACCGAATGAATATGTGGTAGGCTATGGCCTTGACTATGACAACAAATTCAGAAACCTTCCATACATATCCATTTTTAAAAAGACTACTGATGAGGGGTAATGAAGGAGCAGGGGAGACAATATGTTTGAATTGATGGTAGATACGACATTTGCCGCCGCACACCAGTTGAGAGGCTACAAAGGCAAATGCGAACAGCTGCACGGGCATAACTGGAAAGTTCAGGTGCATGTTGTTGCCGAAAAACTTAATGATGTGGACATGGCAATGGACTTTCACGATTTAAAAGAACTTCTAAATGAAGTTGTAGCTCCGTTAGACCACTCTTTCCTGAATGACATCTTTCCGTTTACGGAAAAGAATCCGTCATCTGAAAACATAGCAAAGTGGATATATGATTCCCTTAACAAAAAGTTGTCCGATGAACAGGTGCAGGTGTCTGCGGTCACGGTATGGGAATCAGAGACGGCAGCCGCAACATACTATGAAAACTAACAGGGAGTTTGCGTCTAACTTGGTGGGGCTTGCCCTCAGAAACGGCGCGGAGCAGGCAGAGGCATACATAAAGTCATCCAGAAATCTGTCTCTGGAAGTGAAAAATCAGGAATTAGACGCCGTGGAATCCTCTCTGAGTTTCGGTTATTCCCTGCGCGTTATACGGAATGGGAAACTCGGATTTTCCTACTCAACATCTACTGATGAGTCGGAATCAGTCATAAAAAGTGCGATAGAGGCGGCAAAATGGGCTGATGCGGATGAATATCTGGACATGCCCCGAGTTGCTCGGGGCTCACCGCAGGCAACGGAATACGGAAGCCTTGAAGTATTTGACGGAAAGGGATGGGACATAAAAGAAGACGAGGCGGTAAAGCATGTTCTCATCATAGAAAAAGCGGCAAATGATTTTGACAAAAGGATAAAGAAAACGAGAAAGGCCACAGGGGCCTTCAGCAGCGGCGAGATATTTATACTGAATTCAAAAGGAATTGACATATCATATCCGTATACAAAATTTACCGCGCAGGTTATGACCGTGGCCGAGGAAAACGGCGAGAGCCAGATGGGATGGGATTTCAACGGAAGCAGGCTTTTGCAAGACGTATCGTTTGAAGATGTCGGCAGAAATGCCGCAAAGCGTGCGGTCCAGATGCTTGGTGCAAAAAGGATTAACACCGTAAAAGCGCCCATAATCCTTGACAATTCAGTGGCATCCGAGTTTCTGGGCATATTTGCATCGTCTTTTTCAGCGGAATCAGTGCAGAAAGGCAGGTCGTTATTAAAAGATAAAATCGGGCAGAGGGTAATAAGCCCGAAGGTCAATCTTATTGACAGCGGCATCATTCCGCGCAGGCTCGGCACAAGGCCTTTTGATGATGAAGGAGTTCTGACATCCGAAAAAGTTTTGATAAAAGAGGGAGAGTTGATGGGCTTCCTTCACAATACTTACACCGCAAAAAAAGAAGGGGCGCATTCCACAGGCAATGCAGTTCGCGGAGGGAATGAAAAAATGGGGCTTCCATCAGCAGGGATATTAAATCTGTACCTGAAAACCTCTTCCGAATCCGATGTCATACCCTTCAACACTCTCATCGCATCTATGGATAAAGGCCTTTACATAACAGAGGCTATGGGCGTACATACTGCAAATCCCATAACAGGAGAATTTTCCATTGGAGTTTCGGGTTTGTGGATAGAAAACGGGATAATAAGATTCCCCGTAAAAGAGGCTGTAATCTCAGGAGACATGCTCGGCCTTTTTGAGAGGATAGAGGCAGTAGGCGATGATATGAGATTCTACGGCAATATAGGAACTCCGAGCCTGCTTATCGGGCCGACAGACATAAGCGCGTAAAACAAATCTAATACAAACGCAATAAATAGCGTGTCATTGCGAGGAGTGAAACGACGAAGCAATCTTGTATTTACTGCGAGATTGCCACGCTCTCTTCGGTCGCTCGCAATGACAATGTAAAAATAGTTAATGCGTTTATATTAATCTGTTCCTCTTAGCCCTCTAAAAATCACTTGCCCGTCTTCCCTATCGGAAAAGCCTGTCCGCTTATCGATATTGTCGGATACTGCGCCTTCTTAAAAACTCTTTCCGCAAGAACAGGCACTTCACTATCAACATAATCAGCAAGCTCTGTAGTCTTAACATATCCTGTCTTTCCCTTATCAGCCTTCCCCTTTAATCCTTCAACAAGCACATAAGTGAACAGGCCATGCCCCTGATAACCTTCAACAGCCTCCTGCAAAGATGTTGAAGCTGAAAGGATGGTTGAGCCCACAGCCCTGCTTAATATCTTCATTGCAGTGTCTTCGCTCATTCCCCTTGTAAGCATCGCCACCTGTATTGCCTCTCCCAAAGCGCCTGCGCTGCATGTGTCAATAATAATCAGTTTCTTTGTTACCGGGATATTGGCTATAAGCTCTTTAAGCATTCCCTGCGGCAATGCATCTGTCTTTAGTTTTTCTGTTCTTGTTGAGCCGACATTTGAGGTAATAAGAAAATACTCTCCGTTATCAACTGTTCCGTGACTTGCAACAAAAAAGACAAATACATCGTCAGGGTTCAATGATTTATAGGCTTTAAGCTCTTTTATGATGCTTTCATTTGTCGTCTTTTCTTTTGTAACGAGTTTTTTAATATTTACTTTTTCAAAAAGCCCTGCTGTAACTTTTTTAAGAGTATCTTCAAAAAGTTCTGCGTCTGAAACCGCATACTTGAGTTGCAGCTTCGGGTTTTTATATTCGTTGATACCTACTATAATGGCATTTAAAGACGGCTTTGTCAGGGATTTGAATGTGGCGGTTATCTCATAAAGCACATCATTGCTCTGCATTGTATTTTCACCGTTAAAGGCGATTGCACGGATAGTGTTCAAGCCGTTTGAGAGTTTAAGATTATATACCTTATAAACTGCCTTATAAACTGCCTTGTCGTCCTTAGGGATTATCTTTACTCCCCTTGCGCTGTCAAGGACTACAGCAGAGCCGTTGAGATAGAGCCTTATGTCTCCTATGCCTCCGCCAATGTCAGTTATCTTAAGGGTTATCGCTGCTACGTTCTTATCCGTGCTTTTCGGTGTATCAACAAGCGTTACAACCGGCGGCTGCTTAACATCAGCCAATGTCTTAAAGTCTTTTAAAGAGCCGCCTGATAGGGCAAGTTTCACAAGGTCAGGACGATAAAATGCTTCGCGGTAATTTTCAATGCCATAGACGTTATTGCCGATTCTTACATTCAGGTGCTTGTCGCCATTGGCAGATGAGTTGTAATAGCCCTCAGGAGTAATCACTATCCATTCGCCATCGGTGAAGCTGATAAATTGGGCAAGTTCTTTGCCTGTATTTATATCCCAGATTCTCGTTGTGCCATCAGCACTTCCTGAGAATGCATATCTGCTATCAGGGGAAAAGGCGATGGAAGTAACATATCTTGTATGTCCTAAAAAAGTTCTTATCTTTTTTTCAGTTGATATATCCCAGAGTCTTAGAGGATGATAATTTTCGTCCCCTGACAATGCATAGTTACCGTCAGGAGAAAAAGCTAATGACTTAAGCCAACCATATGAGAACTCAGGAAATTTTCTTATCTCCTTTCCTGTTAATATATCCCATATCGTTATCGTTCCATCCACACTCCCCGACAAAACATACCTGCCATCAGGGGAAAAAGATGCGGAGAACCCCCTAGTTAAAAATGTCCTTATTTCTTGCCCTGTTGATATATCCCAGAGTTTAATGCCTTTAGAATCACCCGACAATGCATATTTCCCGTCAGGGGAAAAGGCAACCGAGGTTACACCACCAATAAGGTTTGTATGCCCTGTGAATGTCCTTATCTCTTTGCTTGTTTCCGCATCCCAGAGTTTGAGGGTGGCATCCAAATGTCCTGACAATACATATTTCCCATCGGGAGAAAAGGCTGCGGAATTAACCATGCTTTTATGCCCTGTAAATTGTTTTATCTCTTTGCCTGTTTCTATGTCCCAGAGTTTGAAGGTCACATCCTGACTTCCTGACAACACATATTTGCCGTCAGGGGAAAGAGCTATAGAGCTAATCCAGCTGCTATGCCCTGTAAAAACCTTTGTTTTTTTGCCTGTTGAAATATCCCAAAGCCTAAGGATGCCATCCTCGCCCCCTGCATACACGCCATTAGGAGAAAAAGCTACAGAGGAAACCTTAATTGAATGCCCTGAAAATGTCCTTATCTCTTTACCTGTTGCAACTTCCCAAAGTATAAGGGTCTTATCTTCACTTCCTGACAATGCATATCTGCCATCAGGGGAAAAGGCAACAGAGCTAACACTAGCTGTATGTCCCTTAAATGTCCTTATCTCTTTACCTGTTGCAACTTCCCAAAGTATAAGCTCCCAACTTCCAGACAATGCATATTTACCATCAGGGGAAAAAACAACAGAATCAACTCCACCGATTACTCGCTCCATAGCAAATTGCCTTATTTCTTTTCCTGTAGAAATATCCCAGAGCTTAAGAGTGTCACCACCTCCACCTGACAATGCGTATCTGCCGTCAGGGGAAAAAGAGACTGAGTAAACATATTTTGTACCTTCTTCAAATGTCTTTACTTCTTTACCTGTAGCTACATCCCAGAGCTTGAGGGTTTTATCGCTGCTTCCTGACAATACATATCTGCCATTAGGGGAAAAAGCTACTGAGCTAACTTTATCTGTATGACCTGAAAAAGTTCGTATCTCCTTGCCTGTTTCTACTTCCCAGAGTTTGAGGGTATGGTCATCATCAACCCCACCACCTGCCCCTGACAATGCATATTTCCCATCAGGAGAAAACGCAACGGAGGCAATCCAACTTCTATGCCCTGTAAATGTCCTTATTTCTTTGCCCGAAGCAATATCCCACAGTTTGAGGGCTTTGTCCCAACCCCCAGACAATGCATATCTGCCGTCAGGGGAAAAGGCAACAGAGCTAACTTTATCTGTATGGCCTGAAAAAGTCCTTATCTCTTTTCCAGTTGCAACCTCCCAAAACTTGAGGGTTTTGTCGTAACTCCCTGACGACAGTGCAAATCTGCCATCGGGGGAGAAAACAACGGAATTAACAGTCCCCGAATGCCCCATCTGCACAAAAATCTCCGGTTTCTCCGCGGCAGCGCTTGATTTTGAGAAAAGCACAAGCAGAAAAAGACTTATAAATACTTTCTTTGCAAGAGAGGTTCTATACATCTTGCACCTCCAAGTTCTTGAAATCAACTATCTGGATTCCCGCCTGAGTTTATCCCGCAGTTGATGCGGGGCGGGAATGACGGAATTAGCTGTTTTTCATGCTCTCAAATTATATCAGCGCACCCTTTTTGTCAAGGTAATTTTCACATCACGAAAACAAATCAGAATTTTATGTTATAGGTAGTTTTCTGATACGATACTCTTTTTCATCTATTGATATAATTGCCCCTTCAGCCAGTTCGGTTTTAATTAACGGCAACACTGTTATTAGAAGCCTTGTGATTATATCAGGCTTAGCATTATCTACACGCAATGAAATAACACTCGGCCAGTTAAGTCCGCTTTATGCAATTAGCGCAGAAAAATCCAGATCCTGCGTGATAATTACGGCTTGTTCCCGATATGCCAATTGGATAATCTCAGCATCTGAAGATGTAGCCGGAAGTTTATCTGTGACACGGACAATGTTGTAGCCTCTATTTTTTAACTCTTGAATGGTGATGGGAGATATGTGGATATCTGCTATAAACTTAAATTCCATATCCTTTATTCGGCATAGGCATGAATAGGACGATGATACTCGCCTGCAAGCCACGCCGCATATTCAATAACCTGAAGGATATCTTCTTTCTCAAGCTCGGGATACGCCTTAAGGGTTTCTTCATGCGTCATGCCGGAAGCCAAAAGTTTGAGCACAAAGGCAACAGTTATACGCATCCCGCGTATGATAGGTTGTCCCATACAAACTTCCGGATTGACGGTTATACGATCAAATAGTTTAGCCATGGCAAATCCTCCTTTAGAAGTATTATATCAATCCTCACATCCGAATTGCACAAAATTATATCAACGCCCTCTTTCCCGTCAAGGTAATTTTCATATATCATAATTTTCACATATCACTTTACAGCTTCTGCCCCAAAATCGTATAATTAACATCCGTATCGTCTGTTATTAAAATAATCTTGGAGAAATTAAATAGCGATGAACATTGTAGTCTGTATAAAACAAGTTCCTGACAGCGCGGAGGTAAGGATAAATCCTGAAACCAACACCCTTATCAGGGATGGCGTGCCCACCATAATAAACCCCTACGATATGCACGCAATCGAGGCGGGCCTGCAGATAAAGGAAATGACAAAAGGCAGGGTCACGGTAATAACAATGGGGCCTCCGCAGGCAGAATTAGCCCTGAGAGAGGCAATGTCAATGGGAGCCGACGATGCAGTGCTTTTGAGCGACAGGGCGTTTGCAGGCGCTGATACATGGGCCACTGCTTTTACAATCTCCAGGGCCATAGCGAAAATCGGAGCAGACATCATCATCTGCGGCAAACAGGCAATCGACGGTGACACAGCGCAGGTTGGGCCGGAGATGGCAGAGTTTCTGGATATACCTCACATCGCATACATAAGAAAGATAGAGGATGTAAAGCCTGATTCAATAAAAGTCCAGCGCATGATGGATGAGGGCTACGACATAGTGGAATCATCATTGCCTGTGCTTCTGACAGTGGTAAAGGAACTGAACCAGCCGCGGCTTCCGTCCTTAAAAGGCAAGATGGCTGCGAAGAAGGCGGAGATTAAAAAATTTACTGCTAAAGAACTTGAGATTGACGAGAAAGATACAGGGCTTAAAGGCTCTCCGACACAGGTCAAAAACATATTCGCTCCTGAAGCAAGAAGTGAAAGGAAAATACTTGCCGGAAATATTGAAGAACAGATTAACCAGCTTGCAGAGGAGCTAAAGCAACTGAAATGCCTATAATTGTTGACAGGGACAAATGCACAGGCTGCGAGACATGCGTAAGCGTGTGCCCTTTTGATGCTATAAAGATAAAAGATGACGGCAAGGCATTTATAAATGAATACTGCCAGATGTGCATGGCATGTCTGAGCGCATGCCCTGAAGGCGCAATTATTGAGATAAAAGAAGAAGGCGCGCCTGTCAGCTATCAGACGTCAGACTACAAGGGCGTCTGGGTTTTTGCAGAGCAGAGGGAAGGCAGCATCGCCGCAGTCTCGCTTGAACTGCTCGGCGCAGGAAGAAAACTTGCCGATGAACTTAAGGCAGAACTGTCTGCTGTCCTGTTCGGAGCGTCTGAAAAAGATGCAAATGAACTCATAAAATGGGGGGCGGACAAGGTATATCACTCAGACAGCCCTGTATTTGAAAAATTCAATGATGAGCCGTATTCAAGACTGCTTGTTACTCTTATTAAAGAACATAAACCCGCCATAGTCCTTGCAGGCGCAACACCAATCGGACGTTCATTCATTCCAAGAGTAGCGGCAAGCCTGAGGACAGGGCTTACCGCAGACTGCACCTCTCTTGGTATTGATACGGATACAGGGAATCTCTTACAGGTGCGTCCTGCATTCGGCGGAAATATCATGGCAACAATACTATGCCCGAATCACAGGCCCCAGATTGCAACAGTAAGGCCGAGAGTCATGAAAAAAAGTGAATATCGTTCTGAAAAGAAAGGCGAGATAATTCCGGTAAAAGGAGAAAATCTCATATGCAGGACAAAAGTTACAGACACTGTAAAAGAAACCTTTGAATCCCGTGTCAACCTGCAGGAAGCGGACATTATCATAGCAGGCGGAAGGGGACTTGGAGATGCGAAAGGCTTCAATCTCCTCTTTGAACTAGCGGAAATACTTGAAGGAAGTGTTGCCGCGTCAAGGGCAGCGGTGGATGAGGGCTGGATACGGTACAGCCATCAGGTGGGACAAACAGGAAAGACAGTCTGCCCTAAGATATACATAGCATGCGGAATATCAGGAGCAGTCCAGCATCTTGTGGGCATGCAGTCATCCGATATAATCATTGCAATAAATAAAAATCCTGAGGCTCCGATATTCAATGTCGCGACTTACGGAATAGTCGGCGACCTGTTCGAAGTGGTGCCGCTACTGATAAAAAAACTGAAAGAGATTAAGTCGTGAAACTCGCCTTTGTTTTTCCCGGACAGGGCTCTCAGCATGTAGGGATGGGGAAAAACCTATATGAAAATTTCGATGAAGTAAAAACACTTTATAAAGAAGCCTCGGATGCTCTGGGCTATGATGCTGCTGATTTAAGTTTTAACGGCCCTGCTGAAGAGCTTAACAAGACTCATAGAACTCAGCCGTGCCTTCTTGCGGCGAGCATGGCAGCATACACAGTTCTGAAGGCAAAAGGAGTAAAACCCTCTGTTGTCGCAGGCCACAGCCTCGGCGAATACTCAGCGCTTGTTGCGTCATCGGTTTTTTCATTCAGAGATGCGGTAAAACTCACGGAGAAACGCGGGCAGCTTATGCAGCAGACGGTTCCTGAAGGAAAAGGGCTTATGGCTGCTATTCTTGGACTGGATAGGGACAGGGTTAAAGAGATATGCTCTTCTGTGCGCTCAGGTTATGCTGCGCCTGCCAATTATAACTGCCCCGGACAGATAGTAATATCAGGCGAGAAAGAGGCAATTGAAGAGGCAATGAAGCTTGCGAAGGAAGCAGGCGCAAAAAGGGCAATACTATTAGCAGTAAGCGCCCCGTCACACTGCGCCCTGATGGAAAATGCCTCAAGAGCGCTCTCTGAGTTCTTATCACTTGAAAATATAGAAATGAATGCCCCTTCTATTCCCGTTGTAAGCAATGCAGATGCAATATTTCTGGACACTGTTGACAGCATAAAGGCATCGCTTGTAAAACAACTCAGCAATCCTGTTTTATGGGAAGATTCTATTAAGACAATTGTTAATTCAGGGATAAATACATTCGTAGAAACAGGCCCCGGCAAGGTTCTCTCAGGCTTGATTAAAAGAATAGCTCCCGAGGCAGTGATATTTAATGTGGAAGACATGGAAAGTCTTGAGAAAACAGTTGCAGGCCTTAAAGATATTAAAAAATAGAATTCACGTTAAGTATATAATATCTCATGCCGTCAACGAACAAAAAGCAGGTCATAAGCTGGTGTCTTTTTGATTTTGCGAATTCAAGCTACTCCGCAGTAATAAGCGCCGTTATATTCCCCGTCTTTTTTGCAAATTATATCGTAGGCAATGAATCAGGGCTTGGCGACCTATGGTGGGGAAGAGCAGTTTCGTTAAGCATGGCTGTTGTAGTTCTCACCTCGCCTATTCTCGGAGGCATTGCGGATTTCAGCGGCATAAGAAAAAGGCTTCTTTTCATATACACTCTGCTGTGCGTCTCTGCTGTCGCTTCTTTTTCTATGATTCAGAAGGGCATGGTAATTGAGGGATTCCTCTTTGCTGTTCTTGCAAATATCGGCATGGAAGGAGGATTTGCATTTTACAACTCATTCCTCCCTGAGATAGCGGAAAAAGAATATCATGGAAGGGTATCTGCATGGGGATATGCCATAGGTTATGCAGGTTCGATATTATCGCTTCTTATCGCGCTTCCGCTTGTGAGCAAGGGATATTTTGATTTAACATGGCTCATGGTTGCGGTTTTTTTCTCTATTTTCTCTATACCTGCATTTTTATTCTTACCGCATGATATGAAAGGAAGACTGAGCATAATACATTCATCCTCAAGGGGAATCCGATACACATGGAGCACGTTCAAAAAAATCTGGACGCAGAGGGAGTTGAGAAAATTTTTGTTATCCTATCTTATTTATGAGGACGGGGTAAACACGGTCATAGTTTTTTCGAGCATCTTTGCGGCAACCACGCTTGGATTCAATGCCCGGGATATGATAATGCTCTACCTGCTTGTGCAGATAACAGCCCTTGCAGGAGCATTCATAATGGCAAAACCCATTGATCTCTGGGGGCCCAAAAAAGTCGTGTCCATATCCCTGATGATGTGGGCTGGAGTCTCGATACTCGCTTATTTTGCGCAGTTGAAATCCCAGTTCTTTGTAATAGCAGTTATCGCAGGCTTTGGCCTCGGAGCTGTTCAGGCAGCAACAAGGGCTTTCTTTACGCAGTTCATTCCGCCTGAACATGAATCAGAATACTTCGGTGTATTTTCCATGGTAGGAAAATCTTCAGCTATATTCGGGCCACTGCTGTTCGGATACATATCATCATCATTTGGAAGTCAGCGCCCTGCAATATTATCAGTGGCAGTATTTTTTCTTGTTGGCCTTATAAGCCTTCGTTTCGTAAAAGGCGGTGGGCCAAATGTCAGGGATATTTAAGCTGTAATCTCTGAATTGCGGTTGCTTTTCCGGTCTTTTCGTCAATCTCTATAACTACTGCCGATAATATTCCTTCGCCCTTGGCCACTTCAAACCTCATAGGCATCTGAAGTAGAAACCGCTCTATAATCTGCTCTTTCTCAATCCCTATAACAGAAACCGCAGGCCCTGTCATTCCGACATCCGTAATATATGCGGTGCCGTTAGGAAGTATCTTTTCATCTGCTGTCTGCACATGCGTATGCGTGCCGATAACCGCGCTTACTTTGCCGTCAACGAAATAACCGAATGCTATCTTTTCTGAGGTTGCCTCCGCATGGAAATCCACTATAATTATATCCGTTGCTTCTCTTAGTTTCTTAATCTCTTCCTTGCCGGTCCTGAACGGGCAGTCAAGGGCTGACATAAAAACCCTGCCTGAGATGTTCAGCACTCCGACCTTTGTTCCGTTTGAAAGAGCATGCACTGCGCTGCCGCAGCCCGGCACACCCGGCGGATAGTTCACGGGCCTGAGTATCCTGTCTTCTTTTATGATATAAGGGATTGAATCCTTTTTATCCCATATATGATTGCCGGTTGTAATGACATGAACGCCGCAGTTCAGTATCTCGCCTGCGGTCTTGTCTGTCACGCCAAAACCGCCGGCAGCATTCTCACCGTTTGCAATTACAAAATCTATTTTGTACCTATCAACGATATTGGGCAGGAGTCCCTTGATGGTTGTCCTGCCGGCCTTGCCGACTATATCGCCTATGAATAGAACTTTCATAATTCAAGATGCATGATTCAGGATGCATGATGCCTGATATTTAATAACGTGTATCCTGCATCCTGTATCTTGTATCGATTTTTTATTTCGCATATTCCACATATCTGGATTCCCTGATAACAGTAACCTTTATCTGTCCTGGATACGTCATCTCGGATTCTATCTTCTTTGCCAGATCTTTGGACATTACCGCTGACATATCATCCGTCATATCTTCTGGCCTTACAATTATTCTTATCTCCCTGCCGGCCTGTATTGCATAGCATTTCTCCACACCTTTATACGACATCGCCATTTTTTCAAGATTCTCAAGCCGCTTTAGATAATTTTCTATGCTTTCTCTTCTGACGCCCGGCCTTGCCGCGGATAGCGCATCGGCAGCGGCAACCAACGCCGCCTCTGCTGTTATGGGATCACCCTCTCCATGGTGGACCATTATTGCATTTACCACCTTCGGATTTTCGCCGTGTTTTTTTGCAATGTTTGCCCCAATCTCCTGATGCGAACCCTCAACCTCATGATCTACCGCCTTGCCTATATCATGTAGAAGCCCTGCCCTTTTGGCAAGCTTGACGTCAATGCCGAGTTCGCCTGCCATCATGCCTGCAAGATACGCCACCTCCTTTGAATGCTGAAGCACGGGCTGTCCGTATGATGTCCTGTATTTTAGTCTGCCGAGAAGTTTTATTATCTCAGGATGTATCCCTGAAAGCCCGACATCAAAAACTGCCTTCTCTCCTTCTTCCCTGATGTTTGCGTCCACCTCTTTCTTAACCTTTTCAACAATCTCCTCTATTCTGGTCGGATGTATCCTGCCGTCTGCAATAAGCCTCTCAAGTGAAATTCTCGCAATCTCTCTCCTTACCGGGTCAAAAGCCGAGAGAGTTACAAGCTCAGGGGTATCGTCAACAAGAAGGTCAACGCCTGTAGCCGCCTCAAGCGCGCGGATATTCCTGCCTTCTCTTCCTATTATCCTGCCCTTCATTTCGTCATTTGGAAGACTTACTGCCGATGCCGTGGCGTCTGCAACATAATCACTCGCATATCTCTGTATGGCAAAGCTTATCGTTTCCTTGGCTCTTTTCTCGGCTGTTTCTTTCACCTCATCTTCTATGGTCTTTGCAAGTTTTGCCGCCTCAAAACGAGATTCCTCTTCCACCCGCTTAAACAGTTCCGCCTTTGCCTCCTCAGAACTTATTCCTGAGATTCTTTCAAGCTGAAGAGTCTGCTCCTTTAACATCTGATTGTACCGGTTGTCTTTCTCCTGTATTGCCCGCTCTTTTGAGGCGTATTCTTTTTCCCTTCTTGTAAGGTCATGTTCCCTTTTATCTATCTGGTCAAACTTGCGGTCTAATGTTTCCTCTTTCTGCCTAAGCCTTTTATCAAGCTGGTTTAACTCAAAACGCCTCTCTTTCAGGTCTTTCTCTGCCTCCGCCTTAGCCTGATAGACAATGTCCTTTGCCTCAAGAGATGCCTCCTTTTTTCTGGTCTCTGCTTCTTTTTTGGCCTCTTCAAATAGTTTTATTTTTTCTTTCTCAATATCTAATTGCCGCGGCTTCAGAGAGCTTCTATATATAAAGCTCGTAATCACTCCAACACCAACACCGACAGCAATTAACACTAGATATACTGTATCAATCATTGGATACTATCCTCCTTTTCACTCTATATTTAACGCAAAAATACGGCGACAATAAATACCGCATCCCGAGCAGCTCGGGACTCATCTGATACAAGTTAGAAAGTTTTTTGCGCAACAAAAAAAATTCGTTCTTACGCGTTTCAGGCAGGAGACATGGTTTAAGTGTTTCTGTTAAGGAGTAAGCGGGAATATATGCCCGGCACGTATTTTACCGGCATACTTTATCATACGGCTCAATAAGCCGAGCCAATAATCAAACCCTTTATTTATATTTTCCCTCAGAAACATTATTTCCACTATAAACGCCTGCCCGGCCTTTCTAACTAAACGTCCCGACTTTGTGTCGGGACAAGGTAAAATTAACCCACCCTGCCGTGCAAATGAATAATCAGATCCGCCCTTAAAATAGGTGGGTGTCTTGAAGGGAACTTTAGGCTTTCTCAGTATTAATGAGACATGCACACCGTCCTCCTTACTCAGACTCCCTAAAGATCTAATTTGCCGGATCAACTTTTTCATCTGTCACCAACAGGGCAGGTAACCCTATCGCCCTATATGGTTATTTTATAACAAAAGCAGCGCATTTAAGCAAGAAAAAATCTTTTCCAAGAGCACTTTTAGCTTGTATTAAAAATATTTTTTGAATAGACTATTGCAATAACTAAAAATGGCTATGACAGGAACAATCTTAGCAGGCGGAGAGAACCGGAGGATCCCATTGCTGAAGGGACACATTGAGGTCAATGGGGAAAAAATAATTGATTCCAGCGTCAATCTGATGAAACGCTTATTCGGAAGGGCAGTTATAAGCACAAATACACCGGAACTTTATTTTTACTGCGGGGTACCGATGATAGGAGACATTGTCAATCAAAGGGGGCCGCTCACCGGCATCTTCTCTGTACTGTTAAACATTAAGGATGATGCGATATTCGTAGCCGCCTGTGATATGCCGTTCCTAAATGACCAGCTTATGATGTATATGGTTGATAAATACAGAGGCAAGAATAGAGAAATCTCAGAACCCATGACCTCGGGTTCGGAGATAACAAAATGGGACGCTGTGATACCTGTATTTGAAGGGAAGCCGCAGCCTCTTTTCGGGATCTATTCAAAAAATATTCTCGGCATCATTGAGGAAAGACTTAATAAGGGGCTGAAGAAATTAAAAGATTTGTTGATAGAGATTAACGTCTTATATATAAAAGAGGAAGTGGTAAGGCAGATAGACCCGGAAGGCAGGTCATTTCTGAATCTCAATACAATGGAAGACTTAGAAAAAGTTAGCGGAGGTAAGATATGTTTGGTTTAGGCATACAAGAGCTGATTTTTATACTGGTAATCGTAATTGTCCTTTTCGGAGCAAAGAGGCTGCCGGAACTCGCAGGCGGTATTGGAAAAGCTATAAAAAATTTCAAGAAATCAATGTCAGAGCCTGACGAGATAGACGTCACACCAAAAAAACCACTTGAAGAAGACAAAGAAAAGAAAGAAAAAACAGGACAGGAAAAATGATGAGTTAAGAGTTATGAGTCCGAAGTAGTTATGTATATCCTCCGGACTCATAACTCAAAACTCCGAACTGCCTATGGAAAGAGGACCAATAGCAGAGATAGACCTCAGCGCTATCGCATATAATCTCAGAACAGCAAAAAAGATAACAGGGACAGGAACAATTATAGCTGTTGTAAAGGCAGACGGCTATGGCCACGGCGCTGTTGAAGTTTCCCGCCGGCTCGTTAAAGAAGGGGCTTCTTATCTCGCAGTGGCATACACATCAGAAGCCATAGCCCTGAGACATGCAGGCATTAAAGCGCCGATAATTGTACTTTTTGATAAAAATAATATAGAAGTCTATTTTAAATACAGCCTGATACCTGTGGTCCATGATGTTAAAACAGCGCAAAGCTTCTCTAAAGAAGCAAAGGCAGGAAAACATAATGTCAATCTGCACATAAAAGTGGATACAGGCATGGGAAGGCTCGGTTTTAATATGGAAGACATAGAAAAAGCGATGAGCGCAATAGGCAAAATGAATTTCATATCAGTCAAAGGGCTTATGAGCCATTTTTCAGACGCCGGCATTTCTGACAGGTCATATGCCTTAATGCAGATTGACAGCTTTAATAAAGCAAGGAATGTCCTTGCTCAAAAAGCCAAGTCCGTTCTCTGTCATATGGCTAACAGCGCCGCTGTCATGACTCTTCCAGAATCATACTTTGATGCAATCAGGCCGGGATTGATGCTCTATGGCTATTCGCCGATACAGGATACAGGATGCAGGATACAGGATGCAGGATATCGTGCATCATGCATCGTGCATCATGCATCTTCTCTCAAGCCATCCATGACTGTTAAGACAAAGATACTTTCCATAAGAAGATTTAAAAAAGGGACGCCTGTAAGCTATGGAAGGACCTTTATTACAGCAAGGGAAAGCCTTATGGCGGTACTGCCGGTTGGTTATGCTGATGGATATCCGAGAGTCCTGTCAAATAATGCAGATGTTATTATCAGAGGTAAACGCGCCCCTGTGTCAGGCAGGATATGCATGGACACTACGATGGCAGATGTTACAGAAATCGGAGATGTCTCTGAAGGAGATGAGGTTGTTCTGCTTGGCAGACAGAAAAATACTGCTGTTACAGCATTTGAACTTGCAGAAAGGGCAGGAACAATTCCATATGAAATCCTGACCTCTCTGGGGAATAAATCACGACGGGTATACATTAATGGCTAATATTCTGCTTAAACCTGTTGAATTGCTAGGGCGTTCAGTCACGATGTTCTGGAGCACTTTTGTGTTATTTACTGCAGAACTCGGTAGTATCCTGCTCCTTTTGTGTTCTGCAATAAAACAGCTTGTATTACCGCCCTTTGAACTTAAAAACACATTCAAGCAGGTAGTGGAGATTGGGATTAAATCCCTGCCTGTTGTGCTTATAACAGCGGTATTTACAGGCATGGTCCTTGCGCTTCAGAGTTACACGGGATTTAAGAGATTCAACGCCGAAGTAATGGTCGGAACAGTCGTTGCTCTTTCTATCACGCGCGAACTCGGGCCTGTCCTTACAGGCTTGATAGTTGCAGGAAGGGCCGGCGCTGCCATGGCTGCAGAGCTTGGCACAATGCGTGTGACAGAACAGATAGACGCCCTCGAAACATTAGCCACAAACCCTGTGAAGTATCTTGTTGTGCCAAGGTTTATTGCAGGCATAATCATACTTCCTTCTCTGACAGTTGTAGCTGACATCATAGGAATTATTGGAGGATTCTTTGTTACAGTGAATGTCTTAGGCGCTAACTCATCAGTATACTGGAGAAGGACCTGGGATTACCTTGAAACAAGCGACATATACAACGGCCTTATTAAAGCGTGTTTTTTTGGCGCATCCATTGCTATAATAAGCTGCTATAAGGGTTTTTATACCTCAGGAGGCGCTGAGGGTGTTGGAAAGGCCACAACAGGAGCTGTGGTCTTGTCATCAATGACCATACTTATTTCTGACTATTTTCTATCAGCGTGGCTGTTTAAATGATAGAGATTGTAGATTTGCATAAGGCCTTTGGCAGAAACCATGTGCTCAGAGGCGCAAACCTCAAAGTTGAGAAGGGCGAAAGCATGGTGGTGATAGGAGGAAGCGGTTCGGGAAAGAGTGTTCTTATAAAACATATCATAGGCACGCTTAAGCCTGACAGCGGTTCCATATTGATAGACGGAGTTGATATTGCAAAACTCAGCGAAAATGAACTGTATGAGACAAGGAAAAGGTTCGGCATGCTTTTTCAGATGGCAGCCTTGTTTGATTCCATGAAAGTATGGGAAAATGTAGCGTTCGCTTTAATGAGGCACGGGAAATTGAAAGAGAAAGACGCAAAAGAAATAGCCAGTGAAAAACTCAGGATGGTCGGTTTGATGGGAGTTGAGGATCTTATGCCTTCTGAACTTTCAGGAGGAATGAAAAAAAGGGTCGGACTTGCAAGGGCAATAGCCCACTCTCCAGAAATACTCCTGTACGACGAACCGACCACAGGGCTGGACCCGATAATGGCTGATGCGATAAATGACCTTATAATAGAGATGAAGCAGAAACTCTTGGTCACATCAGTGGCTATAACACATGACATGCACAGCGCATACAAGATTGCAGACAGGATTGCAATGCTCTATGAAGGCAGGATAATTGCCACCGGTACGCCAGATGAAATAAAAAACACAGACAATGCAATAGTAAGACAGTTTATAACCGGAAGCGCAGTCGGGCCAATAAAGATAGAAGGGGTAACTGCATGAAGGGTCTTTCTACAGAACTGAAAGTAGGTTCTTTTGCGCTTATAATTATTGCCCTCCTGACATACATGACATTTAAGGTAGGCGGCTTTGAATGGGTAAAAAAGAAAGGATACGTAGTTTATGCCGAGTTCAAAAATATCGGAGGCCTTGACGAAAAGACAAGGATAAAGGTCGCCGGTGTTGATGCCGGCACCATTGAAAGAATTGAACTCAGGAACGGAAGGGCAAGGCTCACCCTCAGGATAGACAGGAATGTTGTGCTGTATTCAGACGCCTCTGTCGGCATAAAAGCAACAGGCCTTCTCGGAGACAAATATCTTGAACTGAAAATAGGTTCGCAGCCGCCGCCTCTGAAGGACGGAGATACGATAAAAAATGTTGTAGAAATCGTGGACATTGACGACCTTGTGAGGAATCTTACAGATGTCTCTACAAACATCAATAATTTTGCATCCGCCCTCAACGAATCCATAGGCACGCCTGAGGGGAAAGCAGCGCTCAAGGAATCTATCCTGAACCTTAGAGACATCACCGCAGGCCTTAAAGATACAATATCCGTAAATGACAAAAAGATGCGGAAAGCGCTCGACAATATCAACAATTTCATCGCGTCAATACATGACCTTGTAGAAAAAAACAAGGAACCGTTGACAGCAACAATCAGCAATGTAAAAGATTTTTCAGCCTCTCTGAAAAAAGACGGGCCTGACCTTGTGGCAAACCTTGGAAAGGCGTCTGAAGAGCTCAAGGCAATGATAGAGGAAAACAGGCCATCTATCAAGAGCGCGACAGAATCAATTGACACCATCTCCAAAAAAATTGCGGACGGCGAAGGCAGCATCGGCAAACTTGTTAAGGATGACAGGCTCTACGAGTCGTTGAATAAAGCCGCCGAAGGCGTTAATAAGCAATTAGGCGCCATAGACAGATTTAAGACATTCATAACATTTCAGGCTGATTATCTCACAAAGCCAAAAGATGCCAAAGGACAGTTCTACGTGACCCTCCAGCCAAAACCTGACAAATACTACATTTTCGGTATTGTCGGCGACCCTGTGGCAAATGTCACGACAACTACCACAACTACAAACGGCTCAACTGTCACAGAAGAGAAGGCAGAGAAAAAGATAGAGTTTACAGCGCAGTTTGCAAAAAGATTTCAGGATCTTGCTCTTAGAATAGGTCTTACTGAAAACACATTAGGAGTCGGCGCTGATTATTTCTTCCTTAAGGACAAGGCAAAACTCACCGCTGATGTCTGGGATTTCGCAAAAGACGAAGAGGGCTCAAAACATCCGCATGTAAAGGTAGGCGTTGATTACTACATATTCAAGCATATATTCCTTTCCGCAGGCGGAGATAATATCCTTAACAAAAAGCGGCGCGGAGCTTATGTTGGCGCAGGAGTAAGGTTTGAGGATGAAGACTTAAAATATCTCTTCGGCACAGTGCCGAGAGTTCCAGGAAAGTAACTGCGATACAGCCTCAACTAAAATACATCTCATATCCTGAGAAGTGCGCAGTTAAAACTATAATTTCTGCCTTCCATAAGGCGAAAGCTTCCTGAGTTCTTCTATAATCCCCGGCATTATTTCGATAACCTTTTCCACCTCTGCTTGAGTGTTATACCGGCTCAACGAAAACCTGACCGAGCCGTGAATCGCTTCAGCAGGAACATCCATTGCCTTTAAGACATGGGAAGGCGCAAGAGAGCCTGATGTGCATGCAGAGCCTGATGAGGCGCAGACGCCGAATTCATTAAGCCTGAGAAGAATTGCCTCTCCGTCAATATACATAAAGCTGATGTTTGTGGTATTCGGCAGTCTGCTTTCCGTATCTCCGTTTACCCTCGCATCAGTGCATAATTTCAGGAGCGCTGTCTCAAGTTTGTCCCTCAGGCCTTTCAGGTAGGACATCTCGCTATAAAGATTTTTGCCTGCAAGCTCACATGCCCTGCCAAGTCCCACAATTGAAGCCACATTTTCTGTCCCTGCCCTCCTGCCATGTTCCTGATGACCGCCTATCATATACGGACTGAATCTCGTCCCTTTTCTGACGTACAGCGCGCCAATACCTTTCGGAGCATGGAGTTTATGTCCCGACAATGAGAGCATATCAACGGGAAGTTTCTTTAAGTCTATGGGAATTTTGCCGGCTGCCTGAACAGCATCCGTATGAAATAAGACGCCCCTCTCCTTTAGCATCTCTCCTATTTCCATCAGGGGGAATATCACCCCTGTTTCATTATTTGCATACATCAGAGACACCAGTGCAGTATCATCGTCAATTGCCTTTGAAAATTCATCAAGCCTGAGTCTGCCTTGTTTATCTACAGGGATGAATGTAGTTCTGTAACCTTTACGCTCAAGGTATTTACAAAAGTTTACAACTGCAGGGTGTTCCACCGCTGATGTAACGATATGTTTTTTCTGAGGCAGAGACTCAACAGCGCTCATTATTGCGGTATTATTGCTCTCTGTCCCGCAACTCGTGAATATTATCTCTTCCGGCTCTGCGCCTATCAGTCCGGCAACTTTTCCTCTGGCTTCTTCGACTTTTCTGTGCAGCTGCCCTCCGAAGGTATGCGTGCTTGAGGGATTGCCGTACATTTCTTTCAGATAAGGCATCATTTCCTGAAGGACTTCAGGCGCAATGCTTGTAGTAGCGTTATTGTCAAAATATATAGTCTTCATTGTCTGCTTTTTAAAAGTATATCACAGCAGCGCATTTCTATAAAAAAATATCTTGATAATATTTTAAATTTCTGGTTTGATTTTAAATATGGCAAAAAAGATTGCGCTCGGACTCGTTATCGCCCCTGTCCCTTTTTCCGTTCCATATGTTTTCCACCCGACACGTGAAATAATTCAGCGGGGTGGCTGCACAGCGCCGTTATAAAAGACCTCGCATTTGCCGCCTTGAACAAAGCGTTTCGCCTTCCGGTAAAGGTCGAAGATTGGTTCGGCAAGGGACCCGACCGCGCTCACCGCGCCGACCTCGGGACTGCCGAAGGAACCGCTAATGCTTTGTTTGAATTTTGCGCATCCCTTGTCATCGAGAAGCGCTACTATTACATTATCATATCGTTCGCTGACAAGATTGAGCTTGCCTTTAAGGGCAACTCTATTATGGTGCGTCGCAAGGGCGCAGTCCGTAGCGTCCGCCACACCATCCCTGATCTTCCACTGGGAAATGAACTGTGTGATGGTGCCCTGCCCTCCCTGGGTCTGGTGGTAAACGTCCCCATAACGGTACCCCTTGAGCGCAACGGTGCCGAGAGGGCCGGCGATGAAGAAAGCGCCGACGTCGACGAGATTGAACTTCTGGCTCGCTTCATATTTTGAGAGGACCGTGTCGAGGTCCATAGTATAAATGACGAGATTATCACCCCGTAGCGAAAAAATACCGTCCATGCTGTTCATCAGCTTGCGGTTTCCTTTTTCTTTCATCGTCAAGGAAGCATGAAGATCCCCCTTCCCTCCGATGACCTTTTTTGTGCCGAAAGACTCCTGAAGTTTTTCGAAGTCCAGCTTCGATATCTTCAAATTGATTTTATACACAGCGTCGACTGCCGACTTGTCTGCCGTGACATCTCCTTCACCCTTCGAGCCGAAGATATCCATGGTAAGGGGTATTAGGTAGATTGCTCCCTTCTCCGCTTTTATAGGACTCTTGACGTTGCCGATCTTGAGATCCCTTTTCCGTACCTCCTTGCAGTCGAAGCTTCCTGCGAACGAGGCGTTCTTTATGACGTCCCCTGCTATCGAGAGGTCCTTGATAGCCAGATTGAAATCCTTAAACTCCGTCTTTTCTCCCGTCTTCTTGTCGAGATAGACAAGTACCCCTTTGGACAGCTTGAGCTCATTCAAACTGAAGGCTGCTCCCGGCTGCCCTTTAGTCGATTTTTTTTCAGTGCTTTCAAAATTATATTTCCCATCGGCGTCCTTCACGATGGTGAAGGCCGGGCTGACAAGCTCGCAACCGGTGACTTTGAGTTGCTTTTTCAGCAGGGGCATCAACTCAGCCCCCAGCTTGAGGTTTTTAAGGGAAAGGATTTCACCTCCCTTGTTGGCGACGTGGATATCCTTAGCCGATACGCCAAAGGGAAAGAAAGAAAGCCTTATCTTCCCATTGATTCTGACATCCAGTCCAGTCGCCCCGGAGGCGACGGCCTCAATGCGGGGCTTGTAGGAATTTATGTTGAAAGTGAGGGCGAAAATGACTACTGCGAGAACAAGGGCTACGGCACCGCCGCCAAGGATAAAAAGGACTTTTTTCTTTTTCGCATTCATTTCAATTTGTAAATTCTGATTTTAAGGTATCACACAATGGGGTACACGTCAAGCGACAATAAAAGTCTCGATAAATTATTGACAAACGATAGATATTTTGGTAAGAAATAAATATGCAATATAAAGACAAAACAAAAGAGCAACTTATAAATGAATTAGCAGAACTGCATCAGGGTATTGAGAATTTGGAAGCAGAAGCAACCAAACGCAAGAAGGCTGAGGAGCGGATAGTAGAAAATATCAGGCAGCTAAAGGGCGTGAAATCCGTTACGAGCAACTTGAAGGTGGAAGAGAAAAAGTAGATGGAAAACTCTCAACGATTCGCATTGGGAAGTGAAGAGTCTGATTGGAAAGTCTTAGCAATGCGGGCTTTGCCCGACAAGGAGGCAGAAATGAGTCAAAGTATTTTCAGAGTGTTAGGGATAGTCGTCCTTCTCGGGGCGCTGTTTGCTTTCAGAGGGTCTAAAGAAGCGTTGGCGGAAGTGAGTGTCAATATTAACATCGGTCCCCCGCCGATCGTAGTAGTCGAGCCCCCCGTGGTGGTCATGATCCCAGGTTTACAGGTCTATTTCGTTCCCCAACTGGAATTTGACGTGTTCTTCTACAATGGGTATTGGTGGTCTCCGCGGGGAAGCCAGTGGTACCGTGCAAGGGCTTACAACGGGCCGTGGGGAGTCATAAATAAACGCTATGTCCCTGCCCCTGTATCCCGGGTCCCAAAGGATTACAGAAACATCTATGGGAAGGAAAAACACATCCCTTACGGGCAGTGGAAGAAGCAAGGGAAGCACGGAGAGAAAGCGGAACGCAAGGAGATGAAGCAGGACAAGAAGGAGAAAAAGAAGGGCGGCGGACACGGCAATAAAGAGAATTAGTCCGAACCTTCCGAAATGGAGACGTGCTATGCCAATGAAGTAATAAAGATGAGAGAGGAGGTGGAAAGGAAAAACATAAAGGTAAAGGCAAAGGTAAGGATAAAGATTAATAACCTATAAAAGTGAAGGGAGGGTAAAAAAGATGAAAATCAGGTTTATGAAACAGATTTCATGGTATCTTGTTTTTGCAATGTTCATCATCGGGATTGCACCGAAGGCAGATGCAGGCATTGCGCCGTCTGAAATCATTGCTATGTCACAGGTTGACAGGGCGGCGGACATTGAAAAGATACAGAAGGCACTGGAAACAAAGATGGTCAGGGAAAGACTTGAAAAACTGGGATACGCACAGGGAGAGATTAACAGCAGGCTTGCCCAGCTTAGCGACCAGCAGATGCACAATCTGGCGCTCCAGATAGACGAGATTAAGGTTGGAGGCGATGGCCTCGGTATAGTAATAGCTCTTCTTGTAATAGTCATACTTGTGGTGCTGCTGCTACAGCTTATGGATCACAAGGTGGTGGTGACAAAATAAAAATTAGGCTAAAATTTCACTCTGTATAAGCAGGCATTGGAAGGAAGGTCACTTCCCCGATTGAAGATGTGGTAAAAGGCATCAGAAGCCTCCCGACATCTAAAAAATGATTATGATTCTATCCTCTGCCTTCTCTAAGGAACGCTAACACTGTCCTCTGACAATTTTCCGCTGCTCTCTTTATGTCCCACTTGCTCCTGTCCCTGTCCTCTACAATATTGCTTATACCTCTTATTTCAAGCATCGGGATTCCATACATAGCGCAGACATGCGCAACGGCAGCGCCCTCCATGTTCTCGCATATCGCATTGAATCTCTTCTCAAGTTCTCTTGCCTTTTTGTCTGTGCCGGTAACAGTAGATACGGTAACGAATGCGTCGCTTTTTATCCTACAAGCCCCTCTCCCTCCCTTTACTAAAGGGAGGTCACGAGGGATTACTTTCATCGCTTTTTTTACAAGACTTTTATCAAGCGTAAATTCATTGAAGTATTTTTTTCTCCCCTTTTTCAATAAAGGAATCCCCATTGCCTCTGTTTTATGAAAGCCGTCTTTGAGCCAGAGCCCTTCATCACCGTATATCTCCTTGTCTGCAATCGCTATATCCCCTGTCCTGAGATTCGCCGAAGGATACGCACCGCCAATCCCAAAGTTTATTACAGCGAATGGAGAAAACTTTTCGATGAGAAGGGTTGCTGCGTGCGCGGCATTGGCCTTGCCGATGCCCGAGATGATATGAATGATATTCGTCTTTCCGATCTTCCCCTGATAAACAGGCAGCGCTAAACTTTTACCTTTAATCCTTCTGAGAGTTTTTAAGATAGCCCTGCTCTCTTTTTTTGTTGCTGATATCAGGCCTATACGTTTATTCACAGATTACCTCCATGCAAGATTTAAACCTTTATCCGTCATCCGATTTTACCATCAGTGCTTTTGAAAAAACAAAGTAAAAAGTGTTAGATTAAATAAACAAAGGAGATTGATGATTATGCAAAGAGTCCCCATGACACGTGAAGGCCATCAGAAACTTCAGGAAGAACTTGATAGGCTCCTGAAAGTAGAGAGGCCTAAAAATATTCAGGCAATAGCTGAGGCGCGCGCGCACGGAGACCTTTCGGAAAACGCAGAATACCACGCTGCAAAAGAAAGGCAGTCCTTCATGGAAGGGAGAATAAATGAACTTAAGGCAAAAGTAGCCCTTGCTGAAATAATTGACCCTTCAAAGATAAATCAATCAAAGGCAGCTTTTGGCGCAAAGGTAAAGGTGCTGGACACAGCAGCGGATGAAGAATACATTTTTATGCTTGTAGGCCCTGACGAGGCAGATGTCAAGAGCGGGAAAATATCCATAAGCTCGCCTGTAGGCAGGGCATTGATAGGTAAAGAGGTGGGCGATACGGCAATTATTAAGGCGCCTGCAAGAACAATGGAATACGAGATATTAGAGATAACCTTTGAGTAAATACATCAGAGCAAAAATAACAGAAAACGCTCCTGTAAACAAAGGCCACAACCTTCTTGTCCTGAGCCCAGATAATATTCAGCAACATCCGCTTCCGGGACAGTTTTATATGATTGGAACTGATTTTTCATATGACCCCTTACTTAAGCGTCCCTTCAGTATCTTCAGAGAAGCATCAGGCGAACTGCAGTTTCTTTACAGAATCAAAGGCAAAGGGACTGAAAGAATGAAAGAGATGAAAAAGGGAGACACTGTAAACTTGCTCGGACCCTTAGGCAATGGCTATCCCATCCCCGGCAAAAACCTTACTCCCGTTCTCATTGCAGGAGGTATAGGAATTGCGTCGCTATTCCCTCTTGCAGAGAAACTTTCAGGGAATGTCCATCTTTTCTACGGCGCAAGGACGAAAAATGAACTGCTAATGCTTAACGAATTAAAAGGACTGCTCAGGAAGGAATTGATAATCAGCACTGATGACGGCTCCGAAGGCAGGAAAGGAACGGTTATAGATGCTTTAAATGTTTTCTTAACTTCTAACTCTCATCCGCCTCAGGCGGACTCAACTTCTAACTTTTTGTTATACGCTTGCGGCCCATCACCAATGCTTGAGGCTGTCTCTAAATTTGCCGCAGAAAAAGGAATCAAAGGCTATATCTCTATGGAAGAAAATATGGCATGCGGTGTCGGCGCATGTCTGGGATGCACGGTAAAAACAAAGAAAGGTTATAAAAGGGTATGTAAAGAAGGGCCTGTCTTTTCGGCAGAGGAAATTGTATGGACTTAACTGTAAACATAGGAAAGCTGAAACTAAAAAACCCTGTCATGACCGCATCAGGGACATTCGGTTATGGCGAGGAATATTCTGAATTTGTTGACCTCAACAAGCTCGGTGCTATCGTTGTAAAAGGACTTTCCCTTTTACCCAGAGAAGGTAATCCCCCGCCTCGTGTCGTAGAGACGCCTGCAGGGATGCTCAATGCCATTGGACTTCAGAACATAGGCATAGAAAATTTTATAAGAGAAAAACTTCCTTTTCTAAGACAATTTGATACATCTGTAATAGTAAATTTTTTTGGTGATTCCATTGACGAATATGCAAAAGCAGCAGAGAGATTAAGCGCTGTGGATGGAATACACGGACTTGAGATGAATATATCATGTCCTAATAAAGAAGCTAACTGGAGTATTTTCGGTACAGACCCAAAGGTGACTTTCGAGGTTGTCAGTGCAGTTCGGAAGGTGACAGATATCACTCTTATTGTAAAGCTCTCACCTAATGTGACCGACATCGCACTTATGGCAAAGGTGGCAGAAGATGCGGGGGCTGATGCTGTTTCTCTGATAAACACCATTACGGGAATGGCTATTGATATAAAAACAAAGAGGCCAAGACTTGGAAATATAACAGGCGGACTGTCAGGCCCCGCGATAAAACCAATTGCCGTTAGAATGGTCTATGAAACGTTCAAAGCAGTTAAAATACCGGTTATCGGCATGGGCGGAATAATGAACTCTTCCGATGCCATCGAATTCATGCTTGCAGGCGCAACAGCGGTCGCAGTCGGAACCGCAAATTTTGTAAATCCATCCACAACCATTGATATAATTAACGGAATAGAATCCTTTATGGTAGAGAACAGCATAACTGATGTAAAAGAACTGACAGGCGGAATAAAGATATAGATGGAGGCGTCAGGTGCAGAATAATCCGATCATAACCCTTACATCCGACTTCGGTTATAAAGACCCGTTTGTAGGGATGATGAAAGGCGTAATATTATCAGTTAACCCTCTGGCAAAGGTAATAGATATTACGCACGGCATAAGCCCGCATAATATAAAAGAGGCTTCGCTTACAATCGGCATGAGCCACAGTTTCTTCCCGCCTAAAACAGTTCATGTCGTGGTTGTTGATCCCGGCGTAGGTTCAAGCAGGCGGCCTATACTTGTCATAACAGACCATTCTTATTTCATAGGCCCTGATAATGGCGTCTTTTCACTTATATACAACTCAAAAAATGAAACTCTTAAGGTGATTCATCTTACATCAGAGCATTATTTTATGCCTGACAAAGGCCCGACATTTCACGGCAGGGATATATTCTCCCCGGCTGCTGCATGGCTCACAAAAGGCATAGAGTCGGCCAACTTCGGAGAAGCAATTACCGATTATGTAACCCTGCATTTTCCGTCTGCATCACGGCCTGAAGAAAAGGCTGTAGAAGGAGAAGTCATTTACATAGACCGTTTTGGCAACGCTATAACCAACATAACAGCATTGGATTTGAACATGCTCTACGGCATCAATCCCGGAGGGAAAATAAAGATTGTTATAAAGGAAAGGCATATAGAACTTAGAAGCCACTATTCACAGGTTCCGGACAAAGGACTTTATGCCTTGGTAAACAGCACAGAATATCTTGAACTCTTCACTTACAAGGGCAATGCTTCTTCAGTATTTGATATTAAGGTAGGAGACATCGTAAGAGTATTGCTGGTCACGTAAAATTAATGCTTGTGTTGTTTCTACTGGTTTATGCCTTTGAAAATGCCCTATTCAAAAGACGGAGATGGCAAAGCGGGATAACTAAGGCTTAAGAAAATCTATCGCGTATGCCTCTACTCTGCCTGTATGATGTTTTGAATGGTGTTTAGCAATAGCACGAGCTATGAGAGAGAATTTATCACCTGGGAAAGTATGAGGAACGATAAGGATTCCGGCATGAGGACGATGCTCATTGAAAAACTGAACGGTGAGGCGGATAAAATCATTTCTGTTGCGGGTTATAAGACATCTGCCTTCAGATACTGCCCGTTCAAGCTGCTCTCTGTCAGCAGCCTGCTGCATACCAGCCTCGTGGGCGCTGACTGCATCTATCTGATTTTTTCTAAGAATTTCCGCAATCTTTGGGCTGAGGTCTTCATCAAGATAATACTTCAACGACTGCCCCTGACAAGAAAGGGGTATCTTTTATGAACATCTTCTCCGGTCAATTCATCATTTTGTTTTATAATGCGGTCAATCTCTTCGGTATACGCTTTATAATAGCCGACAGCAGACCCTAACTGCTGCTCGCTAAGCCAGTGATAAGCATTTTGTAAACGGTTAAAATCCTTGCTCATACTTTTGTAGGCAGCGATAACTTCCCAGACCTCAATCCCGCTGCCGGCAATCCGCGCCCTGCGCCCTGCAGTTCCCTCACTGAAAACAATACCGGGACAGCGCTGCATTCTCACCGCTTCCTCAAGCAGTTCATTCGTTACAGCAGAAAACTCCTTCCCTGACTCTCTGACCATCTGCTCAATCTCTCTAAATGTTTTTTCCTGAATTCTTATGCTTCTCTGAACCGTTGGCATAAACTTCTCCTCCCTGCTTTAACAATTGAACTACAGCGTAATACAATAGACTACAACATGAGGTCAATGCATGTCAAATGATTAATGACGATATAAGACTGCTTTAAATCTCAATTATCACAGCGTCTTCATCGCATTCAGGGAAACGGGGACATCTGAGGCAGTCTCCCCATATCTTCTGAGGAAGCTTTGACTTGTCAATGGCTTTAAAGCCATTCTTCAGAAAAAACTCAGGCTGATAAGTCAGAGCAAACACCCTTTTTATCCCGAGTCCTTTTGCCTCCTTGAGGCATATTTTCAAAAGCCTGTTTCCTATCCCCTTGCCCCTTGATCCTTCTGCAACCGCAAGCGACCTTATCTCCGCAAGGTCATCCCATAATATGTGAAGCGCGCTTACTCCTTTTATCCGCCCGCGGTCTTCGCATACAAAAAGGTCTCGGATACTTTCATAGAGGTCATTTAAGGAACGCGGCAGCATTTCCTCTTTTTTTGCAAATTCATTTATAAGCCGCTGAACCTCTCTAATATCAGATATTTTTGCTTTTCTTATCTTCAATATATCTCCTGCCCTTTACTATTGCCTCTTTGTTTACGCCAAGGGCCTTTTTTCTTTTCTGAGGGGTAAGCTCGTCAAGCGCGCTGACTGCTGATTCTTCTTTTATTATCCCTGTCTCCGCAAGCAGGGCGCTGAGCATCACCATGTTGGCGCATTTCGTCCCTCCGATTGAGGCAGCTATTTCACTTGCAGGGACATCAACAACGCGCACATCAGAGCGCAGTTCAGGTTTTTTTATAAGGGATGACTCAAATATTAAAATTCCGCCGCTCTTCAGCCTCGGCTGAAATTTATCAAGGGATGCCTCGTTCATTACTACAAGGATTTCTGGATTTCTTACAACCGGAGAGCCTATCATCTCGTCAGAGATAATCACAGTGCAGTTTGCAGTGCCGCCGCGCACTTCGGCTCCATAAGAAGGAAACCAGGTCACCTCCCTGCCTTCAAGCATGCCTCCGTATGCAAGCAGCTTGCCGAGGAACAGAATGCCCTGCCCTCCGAATCCTGCTACCATTATCTTATGTTCCAAATCATACCCCCTATGACTCGCCATATTTATCCTTAAATGTACCGAGAGGGAAAACAGGCATCATCTCAGAACGCATCCAGTTTATGGACTCCTCAGCGGACATTCCCCAGTCAGTCGGACACGGGAACAGAATTTCCACAAAGCTGAATCCCTTGCCCTCCATCTGATACCTGAATGCCTTCTCAACATTTTTCTTTGTCGTCATAAGATTTTTTACAGAGTCCACCGAGTTCCTTGCAATAAACGAAACGCCATCAATAGTTGCAAGCATTTCAGAAACACGCAGAGGATAGCCTGATGTTTTGACGTCTCTGCCCCTCGGCGTGGTGGTAGTCCTTTGTGAGATAAGCGTTGTCGGCGCCATTTGTCCGCCTGTCATACCGTATGTGGCATTGTTTACAAAGAAGACAGTTAAGTTCTCGCCCCTGTTTGCGGCGTGGATTATCTCTGCGGTGCCGATTGCGGCAAGGTCACCGTCACCCTGATATGAAAATATTATTTTATCAGGCATAACCCGTTTCAGCCCTGTCGCTGCTGCAGGGGGCCTTCCGTGCGCCACCTCAAGAATATCAAAGTTGAAATAGTCATAAGCAAAAACAGCGCATCCGACAGGCGCAATTCCTATGACTTTCTCCCTGATATTAAGCTTGTCTATGCACTCTGCAATAATCCTGTGTATCAGGCTGTGTCCACAGCCCGGGCAGAACCTGAAAGGCACAGGTTTAAGGCTTACCGGTCTTTTGAATACCTTTTCCATAAAATTTAAACTATGCGCTCCTTTCAGAAAGTTTTATGAGCACCCCTTCAAGCAGTCCATCGTCACTCACAAGAATATTAGTAAATCCGAATAATTCCATGATATTAATTGTAAAGAGTATGCCGGGGATAATCAAGTCTGCCCTTTCCGGCTCAAGTCCAATCATCTTTTTTCTCTCACTGAGAGAAATACTTATAAGTCTCTCTGAAATATCATAGAGTTTTTCTATCGAGATATTATGCCTGTGGATTTTTTCATGGTCGTAACTCTCAAGCCCAATATCAATAGCTGCAGTTGTTGTAATAGTTCCTGCTGTTCCGATAAAAACTGTCCTGCTGTTTATAAGATGCCCTATCTGCGTTTTGAGTCCGCTTAAGACAGTATCTGATTCCTTTTTTAGAGAGAGAATATCATCTTTTGACGGAGGGTCCGATTTTATGTACTTGTCAAAGAGCTTTACAACGCCTGTCGGAATTGTCCCAATTTCAAGAGGAGATGAATTTCGGCAGAAAATCCATTCAGCGCTTCCGCCGCCGATGTCAATAATGAGAGACGAATCCGCCTCCGGCATGTCAAACATAACACCACGCGCCGTAAGCTCTGCCTCCTCTTCGCCTGAAATTACTTCTATGTCTATTCCTGTTTCCGCTAACACTCTTTCTCTGAACTCCTCCGAATTTTTAGCTTCTCTTAATGCGCTTGTACCGACGGCTCTTATATGAGAAATATCATAAGCCAAAATAATATCCGAAAAAGCCTTCAGGACAGATATTGATTTCTCCACGTTGTCAGGATTCAGCAATCCTGTCTCTGCAATTCCTGAGGCAAGTCTTGTAATCACCATTTCTGTTTTGCGACGAATAACCTTTCCGCCCTCCACTCTGCCGATAAGCAGGCGAATTGTATTTGAACCAACATCTATTGATGACAACAGCATTGTTTATTATAACCTGAAAGAAAATAAGGAGGCTGTGTCTGGATTGAGGCAAGATTCACGGGTCTGTCAGAATAGGGGCTGAAGTCGCAACAAAGTGGAGCGGATAGCCCCGCATGAGCACTTGTAATTGCATCTATATAGTATTAACGCCTGTAATTTTACAATGGTAGTTTAATATTGCCTAAAGATAGATATAGCCTCCTATAAATCGTATTTAAGTTGAAATAATCATGCGATGAAACTTAAAATACCCTATGAACTCCCACATCCAGAAATTTCTGCGCTATCTTGAAGTAGAAAAAGGCGTGTCCCCTCACACACTCAGGGCATACAGGAAAGACCTTGGGGCCTTCTACAATTATGTCAAGACAAAGACAGAAAACATAGAACTGAATGACATCAGAGGATTTGTTGCCGAAGAGATAAATTCAGGGCACAAAAAGACCACCGCAGGCAGAAGGCTCGCGGCAGTAAGATCGTTTCTTAAATTTCTTTACCGCGAAGGATATATAAAATCAAATCCTGCAAAACTCGTCCCTACGCCAAAACTGCCGAAAATGCTGCCGAAATTTCTCTCCGTGGATGACGTCTTTTCTCTCGTGGAAAAACCGGAAGGAATAGGTTTCCTGCCTGCAAGGGACAGGGCCATCCTTGAACTCCTGTATTCAAGCGGCCTTCGCGTAAGCGAGCTTTCAGGGCTGAATGCTGATGACATAAATACAAGAGAGGGGCTCGTTAAGGTTAAAGGCAAGGGAAAAAAAGAGAGGATAGTTCCCGCAGGCAGAAAGGCATTAGAGGCGATGAAGACATATTTCATTGAAAGGGTTTTGCTTAAAAAGAAGGATGGAGCGTTCTTCCTTAACAGAAACGGAGCAAGATTGACAGACAGAAGTATAAGACGTATAGTAATCAAGTATGCAAAGGCAATCGGCGTTAACAGCCGCATCGGGCCTCATACTCTCAGGCATACCTTTGCAAGCCATCTTCTTCAGGGCGGCGCAGACTTGAGAGTAATTCAGGAGCTTTTAGGACATTCGTCGTTGTCAACAACACAGAAATATACGCATCTGGACATAACGCATTTAATGGATACTTATGACAAGGCGCATCCATTGGCAAAGAAAGAGAAATAGGTTAATGGGTGAATAGGTTATTCGGATTAAACATTTTTGCGATTCACCCATTCACCGATTCACCTATTCACCGAGAGAGGAGCAATTATGTTTAAGGGAACAACAATATTATGCGTGAGGCGTGACGGAAAGGTTGCCATTGCCGGAGACGGCCAGGTGACAATGGGCAATACTGTCTTGAAACACAATGCAAAAAAGGTAAGGACCATGTACGACAATAAAATCATTGCGGGTTTTTCAGGCGCAACAGCAGATGCATTCACTTTGTTCGAGAGGTTTGAGGCAAAGATAGAATCATACCGCGGCAATATCAAAAGGGCTGCCGTAGAGCTTGCAAAAGACTGGCGAACGGATAAGATTTTACGGAGGCTTGAGGCGCTTCTAATCATTGCCGATAAAGAGCATACATTTATAATCTCCGGCACAGGCGATGTTATTGAACCTGAGGACGGGGTTGCTGCAATCGGTTCGGGGGGACCTTACGCTCAGGCAGCTGCAAAGGGGCTCTTTGAAAATACAAGCCTCTCCGCAAGAGAGATAGTTGAGAAATCAATGAAGATTGCATCTAATATATGCATATACACCAATGAGAATATAACTATAGAGGAACTGTAGACTAGAAATTATGCATGATACGGAGAGTTTAAAATATAAATAGGAGTTGCAATGGAAAACCTTACGCCGAGAAAAATAGTAGAAGAGCTGGATAAGTATATAATCGGCCAGAACAAGGCCAAAAAAGCAGTTGCAATCGCTTTAAGAAACAGGTGGCGAAGGCTGCAGCTTTCCCCTGAGTTAAAAGACGAGGTGCTTCCCAAAAACATAATCATGATCGGGCCTACAGGCGTCGGAAAAACAGAGATTGCAAGACGCCTCGCAAAGCTTGCACATGCGCCGTTCCTAAAGATTGAAGCCTCTAAGTTTACAGAGGTAGGCTATGTAGGCAGAGACGTTGAATCAATGATCAGAGACCTTACAGAAATTTCACTAAATATGGTTAAGTCAGAGCATATTGAGAAGATTCAGGAAAAGGCAGAATCCCTTGCAGAAGAAAGGCTCCTTGACGTTCTGCTTCCTTCCCCAAGATCCGCTGCAGGTCGCCACGGGCGACTCGCCGAAGAGAGCGGACGGGGCATAAGCATTGAAGATGAGGAGAAAGAAAGGTATAAAGAGACGAGAGAGCGGCTCAGGCAGCAGCTTAAAGAAGGCAAACTTGATAACAGATATGTGGATGTAGAGGTAAGAGAAAAGGTAATGCCATTCGGCGTAATCTCAAACGTAGGGCTTGAAGAGATTGAAATAAACCTTAAAGAGATGCTCGGAGGGTTAATCCCTGAAAAAGCAAAGAAGAAAAAAGCCAAAGTGCCGGAGGCATTAAGACTACTCGTGCAGGAAGAGGCAAACAAACTGATTGATATGGACAAGATAACAAAAGAGGCTATTGAGAGGGTTCAGCAGACAGGGATTATCTTCATAGACGAGATTGACAAGGTTGCAAGCAGAGGACATGCTCACGGCCCGGACGTGTCAAGGGAAGGCGTTCAGAGAGACCTTCTTCCTGTTGTTGAAGGCACAACTGTAACAACAAAGCACGGCCCCGTGAAAACAGAGCATATACTCTTCATAGCAGCAGGAGCATTCCATATGTCAAAACCCTCAGACCTCATCCCCGAACTTCAGGGAAGATTTCCCATAAGGGTTGAGCTTGACCCATTGGGAAAAGATGAATTTGTGAGGATTCTTACAGAACCCTATAATGCGCTCACAAAGCAGTACACGGCGCTGCTTGCAACAGAAAATGTAGAGATAAATTTCAGGAAAGATGCCGTTGAGGAGATAGCAGGCATTGCGGCAACCGTAAATGAGAAGACAGAAAATATAGGCGCAAGAAGGCTGCATACGGTGCTTGAAAAACTCCTTGAGGATATATCCTTTGAAGCTCCTGAAAAAAAGAACGGCAAACTTCCGATAGACAGGGAATATGTGAGAGCCAAACTCGCTAATATTGTGAAGGATGAAGATTTAAGCAGGTATATACTTTAAAACAAGATGCAGGATACAGGATACAGGATACAAGATACAACCCGCAAGAGATATATCTTGCATCTTGCATCATGCATCGTTCTTTTTTTAATCACGGCTTTTCTCACTTCCTGCGGTGCACCAAGATACGGATACTACGAAGATTATCCCAAATACGAAACCCAGCCGAAGGAAAGCCCTCAGGAGACAAAACCATCAGGCACAAAACAACCTGATGCAATACAGCCTGAGACAAAATATATAGTTGCCTCATGGTATGGGCCTGATTTTCATGGAAAGCTAACATCATCAGGCGAGCCTTATAATATGTATGCAAATACATGCGCGCATAAGGAATATCCTTTCGGGACAAAGTTGAAAGTAACAAATATCTCAAACAATAAAACAACCGACTGCACCGTGACCGATAGAGGGCCCTTCATTCAGGGAAGGGACTTAGACCTATCCTATGCCTGTGCAAAAGAGATTGAGTTAATAGGACCGGGAACCGGAAAAGTAAGAATTGAACCGCTCGGAAGGGACATGCGGTATATAAAATATATAAAATATTCTCCATTGGGAGGCAGCGGGCCGTTTACAATACAGATAGGCTCATACAAAGACCTGTCTAATGCCACACGCATGAAGGCGTCGCTGGAATTTAAATACAGCAAGGTGTATATAACGGAAGCGGAAATAAGCGGCAGCAAATACTACAGGGTAAGGGTCGGCAAGTTCAATTCAAAAGACGATGCATTCACCCTCGCAAAAACACTTGCGGATGAGGGATATAACACGCTGATTGCACCTTATGAGGAAAGGATATGAAATCAGGCATGAAAAAACTTGATGAGATTGTCAGATTTCACGGACACATCTGCCCCGGGCTTGTGCTCGGCTACAGGGTATCAGTGTTTGCCCTGAAAAATCTCGGCAAGCGGTCCAAGGATGAGGAGATTGTCGCAATCGTAGAAAATAACTCATGCGCCGTTGATGCTGTTCAGGTTATGACAAACTGTACATTTGGAAAAGGCAATCTTATTTTCAAAGATTACGGTAAACAGGTTTACACTTTTATTAAAAGGCCTTCTGGCAAGGCAGTAAGAATCTCAATTGACTGGACACCTTCTCCTGAAACAGAAAAACAAAAAGAGATGTGGCAGAGGTATATGAAGGGCAGCCGTTCAAAGGAAGTTCTGAAAGCAGTCCATCAAAGAAAAACAAAGAAAATAGAGTCCATCTTAAAGACGTCTGATAAGGATTTGTTTAAAATAAAACACCTGAAGATGCCGCTGCCTGAAGAGGCAAGGATATATCCGAGCGTAAGATGCGAGAAATGCGGTGAGAAAACCATGGAGCCGAGACTGAGGGTAAAAAATGGGAAGACGGTGTGTATCCCTTGCTTTGAGGGAAGGGGATTAAGTGGTATCAGGGAAAAGATGGCAAGCCTCGGCATTACCGAAAAAGACATTGCCGATGCGGTTAAATGGGCGAGAAAAAGAAGTTAAGGGTCGTCCTGGATACGAATGTCCTTGTATCCGCATTGCTGTTCAAGGGCAAACTCTCAAATATAGTTGACCTGTGGGAAAGAGGCAGAATAATCCCGCTAATCTCAAGAGAGACCTTTGAGGAATTCAAGAAAGTTATTGCTTATCCAAAATTTTCCCTGACCGCAAGTGAGATAAGGACAATTATTGAGGAGAATATTCTGCCCTTTTTTGAGGTTGTAGAGGCAAATGAGGCAATAAGGGATGCTTGCAAAGACCGTGACGACGATAAATTCCTTTCATGCGCTGTTTCTGCGAAGGCAGCCTATCTTGTAACAGGAGATGCTTATTTGCTGTCAATGAAAAACTTCAGAGGCGTAAAAATTATCACTCCGAGAGACTTTGAGGCGTTGTTTGATTGATTCCCTCGCCCACTTAAATCCGAGAGATGTCTCTATGTTTTTCCTAGTAATGCATTTTCTAACGCCCACTCATCAGCCAATGATTTTATTAATGCATCCTCATTAAGATACATTGTATATCTATTGATATTCATTTCACTCAGTTCTTTCATTAATTTGGCTTTGACATCTTTACTTATTGTAATTTCACGTAGCACATGTTCATTGCTTTTGCTTTCAAATACTTTTCTGAATGTTATAAATTTCCATTCAGAATCATATTCTGTGGGAATAAGATATTGTGACTGTTGAGCAAAATGGCGTTTCCCCGCTTCCACGTATCTGCCAATTTTCCTTAAGCCTGGAACGTTATTTCCTCCAATTGTAAATTGAGGAGGTGAATATAAAAAGGTTTTTCCATCCTTCTTATCACCTTGATTAAAATCTTCGCATGCAAAAAATAGGGCTATGAAACACGAATTCGAAAAATCAACCAAAGGAGTTGGAAATCCATGATGCCTTAAATATGCCAAATACTCCATTTCAGGCAATTCCCATGACCCTTGGTCATATTCCTTAAAATCAAATGGGTATCCTCTGCTCGTAGATTTTCTTTCATATCGATTTTCAATAAGTGGATTAATAAGGGGTTTATATCTATCAATTATTCTATAATATTTTTCACATGCAATTACCTCGATTCCATGCCTCTCAAGCGATGATTTAATCTCCCAGCCACAGTTACTTTGGCCCCTGAAAAGGGCTACTCGTTCATTGCCGAGTTCACATTTAAATTTTAAAATTTCTTCTCTGTAATCTCTTATTGTTTCAACCATCACTGTAATTTTTTCCGAGGCACCATACCGGTTTCTTATTTCCCCGTCCCTCTCCCAAATCCTGCCCGCATTATAACAGAAAAATAAAAAAATGGTGAATAGGGGAATAGGTGAATAGTGAATAGAGGAATTAGCTTACAGTTTATAAATCTCTCGTCTATGTCCTACGGCTTTAATGACAATTGCATCTGCCTCAATTATATAAACGACACGCCAGTCGCCAACTCTTAATTTAAACTGTCCCGACATATCGCCAGACAAGGGGTCCGGAGTTATGCTGTTGAAATGCTGCGAGAGCCATGAAATTTTATTAAGGATGCGCTTTACAATAGGATGGTCTATTATTTGAAGGTCATCTAAGGCTTCTTTTTCCCATTGAACCTTAGGCAAATCTCTTTAATACCTCTTCGTGGGCAATTCTCTTTGAGGGGTTTTTAAGCCTGTGTTCCAACTTAGCTTTAAACTCTTTTTTCAGATGAAGACCTGAATCGGGGTTGCCAATTATCTCAAGAAGTTTTTGCTCTACTATCTGTTCAACATCATCTATTGTCACCGCTTTTGCCCTTGCCATATACACCTCCAATAATTTCTTATTATATTCTTTTAGCTAAAGATTGACAATAGGCGAATAATAAAAACCTTTCAGACTTGAAAAGACTTTGCACTCCACGTTAAAATCAAGGCAATCATGAAAAAACTTATTGAAAAGGCAAACATACTCATTGAGGCTTTGCCGTATATCAGGAATTTTTCAGGCAAGACATTCGTCATCAAATACGGCGGCGCTGCCCAGACAGAAGAGCATTTAAAAGATTCATTCGCTCAGGACATAGCGCTCTTAAGTTTCATCGGAATCCATCCGGTGATTGTGCACGGCGGAGGGCCGAAGATAAGCGCAACAATGGAGAAGATGGGCAAGAAGCCAAAATTCATCCACGGCCAGCGCGTTACAGATAAAGAGACAATGGACATCGTTGAGATGGTCCTCGGCGGGCTTGTCAATAAAGAGATAGTCTCTCTGTTAAACAAGCACGGGGGCAAGGCCATAGGCTTGAGCGGAAAAGACGGTGGACTTATAAAGGCAAAGAAAAAACTTATGAAAATCTCGCAAAAGGCAGGGGTTGAGGAGCTGATTGACCTCGGGCTTGTAGGAGAGGTCACGGGCATAAACTCGCAGGCGCTTAAAAGCCTTGGAAAAGAGAGGTTTATCCCTGTCATTTCTCCGATAGGCATTGGAGAACACGGCGAGACATTTAATATCAATGCGGACTATGTTGCATCTTCAATAGCGGCAAAGCTCAAGGCGGAAAAACTCATCCTCCTCACAGACGTGCCGGGCATTAAGAATAAAAAAGGGGATACAATCTCAACGCTTTCTCAAAAGCAGATAAAGAAACTTGTCTCTGACAATGTAATTTCGGGGGGAATGCTTCCTAAAACTCAGGCATGCATGAAAGCGCTCGAGGCAGGCGTTGCCAAAACTCATATCATTGACGGGCGCATCTCGCACTGCCTGCTGCTTGAGATATTCACAAAAGAAGGAATCGGAACAGAGATTGTAAAATAATCATGGCTAAAGCAAAAACATTTTATCAGTGCCAGGCGTGCGGATACGTGAGCCCTAAATGGCTCGGCAAATGTCCTGACTGCGGGGAATGGAATACCCTTGCTGAAGAGAAAAAAGAGACCAGGCAGGGAAGAAAATCATCGGGAAGGTCTGAACCCCAGCCCCTGAATACAATCGTCAGCGGAAAAGAAAAACGCACAACAACAGGGATAAAGGAATTTGACAGGGTTCTGGGAGGCGGGGTCGTTGCAGGCTCTGTAATCCTTGTCGGCGGAGACCCCGGAATCGGAAAATCAACTGTCCTTATTCAGGCGCTCTCCGGCCTCTCAAAAAAATATGAAAGCGTGCTCTATGTATCAGGAGAGGAATCTCCTGAACAGATAAAACTGAGAGCGGAAAGGCTTTCCGTAGATTCCGGCAAGATAATGCTTCTTGCCGAAACATCGCTTGAGAATATACTTGACACAGCCTCAGAACTAAAACCCGGCGCAATAGTAATTGATTCCATCCAGACAATGTACACAGAGGAAATATTGTCGGCCCCGGGGTCTGTAAGTCAGGTGCGGGAATGTGCGGCAAGGTTGATGTTCTTTGCAAAGAAATCGGCAATACCAGTTTTCCTTGTAGGTCATGTGACAAAAGAAGGCGCAATTGCAGGGCCGAGGGTTCTTGAACATATAGTTGACACTGTGCTTTACTTTGAAGGAGACAGAGGGCATTCTTACAGGATTTTAAGGACTGTTAAAAACCGCTTTGGTTCAACAAATGAGATAGGCGTGTTTGAGATGACGGATTCAGGGCTTTCGGAGATTGAGAATCCATCTGAATTATTCCTCTCGGAAAGGCCGCTTAATGTCTCAGGCTCGACAGTTGTTGCAAGCATGGAAGGGACCAGGCCGCTGATGGTGGAGATTCAGGCTCTGGCCTCGCCGACAACATTCGGAATGCCGAGAAGGACAAGCATCGGAGTTGATTTCAACAGGGTTAATCTTCTGACTGCAGTACTTGAGAAAAAGGCAGGGCTCCATCTCAGTGGGATGGATATATTTATAAACGTAGTCGGCGGGCTCAAAATAATTGAACCTGCTATTGACCTTGGAATTATAATGACGATTGCATCATCGCTGAGGGACATCCCCATTGACCCTAAGATATTTATGTTCGGCGAGGTGGGCCTTTCAGGCGAAATACGCGCAGTTGCTTATGCGGAGCAGAGGATTAAGGAAGCCGCAAAGATAGGATTCAAAAAAGCGCTCATGTCCAGAACAAACAGCGAAAGGCTGACGGCAGTTGAGCCTTTCGGGCTTGAGATAATGGGAGCGGGAAATGTTGAAGAGGCGCTTGAGGCAGTGCTCGGAATCTAAGATGCAAGATACAGGATACAGGATACAGGATAAAAAAAATCATGCATCATGCATCATGCATCATACATCTGTATTTACCCGATTCACCGATTCACCGATTCACCGATTCACCCTTCTGCTCTTCTGCGCTTCTGTTCTCCTGCTTTTATCTTCCTGCACTGCAAAGAGAGTTGAACTGCCTGATTACGAAGGCGTTGATGTAAGAACAGTTATCACCGAGCGCAAGAGCATAAAAGGCGTTAACGCAACTTTTCATGTTGAGTTTGAGAAGACTGACAGCACAATGACAGGAGACGCTGCGCTCACGCTTACAGAGAAAGCCCTCGAGCTGAGGATATACTCTATGGGATTTCTCATGGCAGAAATAAAAGAGACAGATGGGATAATAAAAAGCAATCCTCCCTCTGACAGGAATAAAAACATAATACTGGCAGAAGGTTTAAGAAGCAGTATATTGTGGTGGCTGATAAAAGACTATGATGTTGAAGAGCAAAACAATAGTTATCATATCAGGAATTCAAGCCGGAAGATTGTCATTGATAAAAAAACCATGCTCCCTGTATCCCAGACGATAGAACTTGAGAATGGAAAAGAACTCCGCATTTCTTACGGGGAACCTGCAAACAGCAATGGATTCTGGTATCCCTCAAGAATGAAGATAGAACTGTCAAAGTATGTTGTGAAACTGAAGATTAAGAGTATCTCCTTTATTCCTCACTCAGCCCAAGGTCCACAGTAACAGCCTTGATAATCGCTTCATCTATGATATTCGTCTTAAAGAGGAATCCGTCAAGAAGGGCATTGTCGCAGATTGTATTTATCAAACGCGGCACGCCGTTTGAATACTGATATATAGCCCGCATTGCATTTTCTGTGAATGGATTTTTAGCAGAACCGGCAATATGCATCCTGTGAATTACATACTCCTTTGTACTCTCTTCAGAAAACGATTTCAGCCTCACCCTTATTGCAACCCTTTGTTTTAACGGCTCGTCAAGGGCAAGCACGCTGTCCAGTTCAGGCATGCCGACAAATATGAAATTCACCATCTTTCCTTCAGGCATCTCCATATTCAGCAGCCCCCTGAACTCCTCCATTATTTCCTTTGAGTTCAACATCTGCACCTCGTCAATGATAACAACCGCTGCCTTGCCCTGTTCGCCCAGTTCAAAAAGCCTCCTGTATATCTGGCTGAGGAGTTCTACCTTCTCTTCCTTCACATCCGTAACGCCCAGCTGTATGGCAAGTTTTTTCAGAAGCCAGTCAGCGCTTACCGCTGAATGAATCACAACAAGGAGAACCGCCTCATAAATATTCTCATCAAGCTCTTCAAGCAGCCTGCGCGCAAGCGTAGTCTTGCCGGCGCCTATGTCTCCTATGACAACAGCCAGCCCTTTCTTTGTATCTATGGCATATTTCAGCCTTACAAGCGCCTCTGAATGCTGTGTGCCCTTATAGTAAAACCTGTTGTCAACAACATTTGAAAACGGATGTTCTTTCAGCTTATAAAACTCAAGATAATCCATAGGTTACAGATAAGAAACTCTCTCCTTCTTTATTTTCTGTTTCTCGGTTAGTACCGGTTTTGACGCAGGTTTTGAGGCATGCACCTTCAGCAGGTTAATTTTTTCCGCAACATTTCTGAATTTTGAATTCCACCCGTATACTTCCGTATAGTATCTAAGCGCCTCTTTAAGATTTTCATTCTTCTCATAAGCCTCTGCAAGTTCGTATTTCACGCCCCAGTATGATTCGTCCTTCGTCCCCAGCTTTTCCATTACACTGCTAAAAGAATCAATGGCGAGCGGATACAGCCCTTTTGCCATATAACACATCCCCATCATGCTTAGTGAAGAAATTAATCTTTCAGGGTCGTTCTTTGATGTCTGGAATTCCTTTATTGCATCGTCTATCAAGCCCATTTCTTTATATGCAATCCCGAGATTATAATGCGTCTCGAAATCCTCAGTCCCTATTTCCTTTTCAAGGCCTTTCTTGAACTCTTCAAATATGCCGAGGACATCGCTTTCAAGATTAAATTCAGGAGCTGTTTCTGCCTCGAGAATATCTGAAATCACAAACTCTTCTGTCGGGGTTTCAATTTTTGACGGCCTTTCAATAACTGTCCCGGCAGGCTTCTCAACCTCTTCTGCCGGTTTCTCTTCTATTCTGACTTCTTCCGAGGCTTTAGTCTCAATCAGCGAAAGCTTTTCTCGTATCTCATTGTTATCAGGAAATAATTCAAGAAGTTTCTGATACGCTGCCTTAGCATCCTCATACAACCCCTGCCTCAAATAAAACTCTGCCTCTGCCTCTGCCTCACCGTAATCCTCTGCGCCCGGAGCAGACACTCCTCTATGGGCAACAAATTCTTCAGACGGCTGACCCGGCAGCCTCTCCAGCAATCTCGGATCCTCGGGATTTATTTCGTATGCCTCTTTAAGTATCCCTTCCCTCAACTCGATATTCCCGCTTTTATTGTAAAGTTCAGCGAGAATAATGCACTCGTTCACGGCCTGTTCTTTGTCGCCTGTCTCTGAATATAAAGATTTAAGCTTTGCATGGACATCGGCATTTTCAGGTTCCTGTATTTTAAGGGACTCAAGCAGTGTCCTTGCTTCATCATACAGTCCGTATCTTAAAAATATATCCGCCTCCGCAAGGGACTCTTCAACTGACTTCTTAGGTTCCGCGTATTCCTCGCCAAGTTCCCTTTTGACGTCGCTTATTTTCTCTTTTAACTCATTATCATCAGGATGTATCTCCAATGCTTCCTTATAACACTCCAAGGCCTCCTTCAGCATTCTTTCTTCCGAGAAAATAAAAGCATCGCCTAAAGAAACAAGCTCCGCAAAAGCTGATTCATAATCGTTCTTCTGTTTATACAGCGCCACAAGTTTTTTTCTCGTCTCTACGGGTTCTGTATCTATGAACATTGTCAGAATATTTATGGCCTCATCAAGTTTCCCATCAAAGATTATCTCGTCTATAATCACCTTGTACTCTTCCCATGCCTTTTGCTTATCCCCGCTCTCCGCATACATCTCACCGAGAAGTTTCCGCGCCGAAGCATTTGAAGGTTCTATTTCAATAATCTTTGATATGTATTGCATTGCTTCTGAAAAAGACTTTGCCTTAACCAAAGATTCTGCATATTTCAAGATTAATTCGGTATTTGACGGAGCAAGTTCAACCGCCTTCTTCAGATATTCCTGAGCCTGCCTTGGATTGCCTGTTTTCTCGTATATCGAACTCAGCCCAAGCAAAGCCTCATTATTGTTGGGCTGGAGGTCCATGGATTTTTTATAATACATTCCTGCATTGTTGACATCATCCTTTTCGTCATATAACCTCGCTATATGCAGGTACTCTTTGGCGGCCTCAATCTGGAGCCCTTCTTTTTTGAAAATTTCCGCCACCTTATTCCTCAAAGGGATGTTAGACGGAGAGAGGCTCAGTATCTTGTCATACGCCTTTAATAATTCATCCTTCTTTCCTTCTTTGGAAAGGATATCCGCGCTGGCAAGATAATACTTTATGGCATCGGTTGCCAGTCCTTTTTCCTCGCTTAACTCTCCGAGAGCATATAAGGCAGACGTGTTTGAAGTGTCAATATTTAATATCTTTTTGTAAAGCGCCAGCGCCTTCAGAGAAAAACCTTCATCCCTGAAGAAACGCGCCGCTTTATGAAATGACTCTATCGCAGGAGTCTTGTCGCCTTTTTTAAGATAGAGATCTCCGACAGTATTATAAGTATTTGCATCAGGAGATTCTTTTATAAGTTTTTCCCATTCGGCAATTGCCTTATCTATCTGTCCCCTCGCAAGAAACTTCTGGGCTTCTTTTATTATCGCTGTTTTATCAGACATTTCCCTGTTTTAAAATTATCACATATTGACAGGGAGTGTCAATTAACAGGCCTTCTCATGCTGCCTCGATTAACCGCCTGAACCTTAATTCAAAAAGCAAATCCCGCTATCATTTTAAGACGGCATTGCTATGCGGAGATACGCCTATCTGTAAAAATATTGACAATTTACAGGCATTTCTATTATTATGTTTAACTCTATGTCCATGCGGACTGAACTTTAAGAAACTTGTTTTAAAGAATATTAATGGAAGGTGAGTAATGAAAACCCGATTTGCTAAAAAAACCGATATTGAGTATAAGTGGTATCTCGTAGATGCCAAAGACGCAGTCCTCGGAAGGCTTGCCGTAAAAATTGCTGTCTGCCTGCGCGGTAAAAACAAGGCTATATTTACCCCGAATGTAGACACAGGTGATTTTGTAGTTGTCGTGAATGCCGAAAAGGTCAGGACAACAGGCAAAAAGCTTGACGATAAAATTTATTACCATCACTCGGGCTACCCCGGCGGCATAAAAGCCAAAACGCTCAGAGAACGTCTTTCCAAAGAACCCCAAAAGGTTATAAGTGACGCTGTCTGGGGAATGCTTCCTAAAAACAGGCTCGGAAGGGCAATGCTCAAAAAGCTCAAGGTATATAAAGGAAGCGAACATCCACACGTTGCACAGAAACCTGAAATCTTACAATATAAGGAGTTTTAAATGGCTGAAATAAAACATAATGCTACAGGACGCAGAAAGTCCTCTATTGCAAGTGTGAGCATGTCCCCCGGCAACGGCCGTATAGTTGTAAATGAAAAACCTCTTGACTCGTATTTCGCCCGCGAGACACTGCAGATGATGATAAGACAGCCCCTTGAGCTGACAGGGATGTCAGGCAAATACAATATAACCGCGAAAGTTGTGGGCGGCGGCCTTTCAGGACAGGCAGGAGCGCTCAGGCACGGGATTTCACGGGCAATACTCTCAATAGACAACGACCTCAGGCTGAAACTTAAGAAAGAAGGCTTCTTAACGCGAGACCCCAGAGAAACAGAGAGAAAGAAATACGGGCAAAAGGGCGCAAGAAAGAGATTCCAGTTCTCAAAGAGATAATTAAGTAAATATGCTAAAAGCGGCTATTTGCGGAGGCAGCGGTTATACAGGAGGCGAACTTATCCGCCTTCTTTCAAACCATCCCATTGTCAAAATAACCGCCGTAACCTCAGAAAAATCATCAGGCAAAACCGTAAGCGATTTATTCCCCCATCTTAGCAATCACTCAAATCTGACATACGAACCATTAGACAGAGAAAAACTTCTGAAAAAGGCTGCCATCTTTTTTCTGGCATTGCCTCATGCCGCCTCGCAGAGCGCAGTGGATTTTTTCTTCAGGCACGGGAAAAAAGTTATTGACCTCTCCGCTGATTACAGGCTAAGGTCTGCTAAAATATACGAGGAGTGGTATAAGACTCCGCACAAATTTCACGGGACACTGAAAAGGGCCGTGTATGGACTGCCTGAACTGTACAGGGCGAAAATTGCGAAATCATCCCTCATAGCAAACCCCGGCTGTTATCCGACAGGCGCAATCCTCGGACTTTATCCTGCTATGAAGGCCCATCTCATAGATGTAGATTCTATCGTTATAGATTCAACATCAGGGACAACGGGCGCGGGGAGAAACGCTGATGCCGCATTCTCATTCTGTGAGATCAATGAAGGATTCAAGGCTTACTCAGTTGCATCACACAGGCACACTCCTGAGATAGAGCAGGAACTCTCTGCCATAGCTCATAAAGCTTTAAAGGTTAATTTTACCCCTCATCTTGCGCCTTACGACAGGGGGATACTCACAACCATCTACGCAAGATTAAAAAAGAAGGCTGATACAAGAGCAGTTCTTGATGCTTACAAAAAGGTTTTTGCAAAAGAGCCGTTTATAAGGGTGCTTGCTGAAGGCAAATTCCCAAATGTAAAAAATGTTCGGGGCACAAACCTCTGCGACATCGGGCTTGCTGTAAACAAACGGACCAATACCCTCATAATTGTCACTGCGATTGACAACTTAATGAAAGGCGCCTCAGGGCAGGCAGTGCACAACATGAATATCATGATGGGGTTTAAGGAAACCGAAGGCCTGAAAAACATAGCCCTATCCCCTTAAGAACCTTCTCAGATTCCTGCCAAAGCAACTAAGTGCAGTCATTGCACATCAGGCCTTAAAGTGATATAAATAAAGATAAGACAGGAGGCTGATATGTCAAAAAAAATAATGATATTCATACTTGCGATGATTTTTATCATTCCGGCAAACAGCGTTGCGATTGAGCGAAGCGAGCAGATAACCGTGTTTAAAAAAAGGTTAAAGGAAATTATCCAACAAGGCATCTTGCCCATAATTGACGTGGAATATCATCACGGTGGAAAAATAGAAAATGAGAGGCTCATCAGCAGAATGGATGATAACGGCGTGGCGCTGACATGGCTTGGGCCAAATGAAAAACTCGGGAGCGGGGAATCAATAAGGCTTTATAAATTATATCCCGACAGGTTTGTGCCTACAACTGTTCATGGCGACGGAAAACTCTGGCACAGCAGCGATAAAGGTTTTCTTGAAAAACTGGCGAAAGATGCTAAGTCAGGCAAATATTTTGCAATGGGCGAGTTTGAAGCAAGACACTATCAATCAAGCACCAATAACAGGAATGTGCATATGCCTGTTGACTCCGAAGCCATGCAGGTGGTTTTTGCGTTGTCAAGCGAGACTGGAATGCCGTTTCTGCTTCATCATGAGGCAGAAGACAAACTCCTTCCGGAACTGGAGAGAATGCTTGTTAAATATCCGAAGGCAAAGGTGATATGGTGCCATGTAGGAAGAAACCGGAATCCTGCCACTTGGAAACAATTCACGAAAGCCGACGGCGTGCGTGCCTTAATCAAAAAATACCCGAATCTTTATTTTGATCTGGTGCAGTCAAAACCCGGCTCCAAGTATCATGGGACGGGTTATGTTGATGCGATTATGTACGAGATTTCAAACTGGGGAATTGCCCTTGACCCTGAATGGAAAAAATTATTTGAGGAATTCCCTGACAGGTTCGTTATCGGTTCCGATATCAACACAGGCCGTTTTGATAATTATGACAGAGTGATGGATACCTTCAGAACCATTGTTTTCAAAGATTTAACCAAAGCTGCCGCTGAAAAAATAGCATTCAAGAATGCATGGAAATTAATGACAGGAAGGGAATGGGAAGATTAATTACAGGTTACCTCACTATTTTCATGCTTATATCAACCGCTGTTGCTGAATGAGTTAAGGCGCCTATTGAAATTAAATCCACGCCGGTATCTGCAACCTCTCTGACGTTCTCAAGGCTGACATTCCCTGACGCCTCAAGGATTATATCTTTTTTGATATTGCGAACAATCTTTACAGCCTCTTTCATATCAGGGATAGACATATTGTCAAGCATAACGATGTCGGCGCCGCCTTCTACAGCCTCTTTCAGGTCCTTGAGGTTTTCCACTTCCACCTCAATCTTCGCGAGATGATGCGCTTCACTTGCCAGACGCAGCGCCTCTGTTATGCTTCCTACAGCCTCAATATGGTTGTCCTTTATCAGTATGCCGTCAAAAAGCCCGAACCTGTGATTGTTCCCTCCCCCGACCCTCACAGCATATTTTTCCATGAACCTGAGGCCCGGTGTTGTCTTCCTCGTATCCACAATCTTTGCATGCAGCCCTCTTACTTTTTCAACAAACATATTTGTAAGCGTTGCTATGCCTGAAAGGCGCTGAAACAGATTAAGGCTGACCCTTTCTCCCGATAGCAGAACCTTTGTGCTTCCCGAGACCTCAGCGATAACATCTCCTTTCATGACCTTGGCGCCGTCATTGATAAAAACATTAAATCTCACTTCCCGGTCGAAAAAGCTAAAAACTTCTTTTATGAAAGGGATACCGGCAACAACAAAATTACCTTTTGCTATTATTAATGCCCTTGATTCGCTGTCTTCCGGTATAAGAAAAGCAGTCGTTATATCGCCGTTTCCTATATCCTCTTCAAGCGCTATGCGGATTATTTCTCTGACGCTGTGTGGTATCTTCATATCCTATCTCTTCCTGAACAGAGAAAAGAGCCCCCACACGCCTCCAAAAACAGCTCCCATGGCAACAGCTGCACGCCAGTCAAACAGTGTGGTTACATTGCCTTCAACATTATTGGCAATCATCAGGACAGATGCGCTGTTCTTAACCTTGATATTCATAGCAGCCATAACACCCACTGCGCTCTTATTGGAAACCGCTTCCTCTTTTGATACGACCATGGGAGACAGGGAGAAATTAAGCGATACATTGTTCCCTGCGGTTACCGCGCTGATGCTCTGGTTCAGGCTCACGTCATTGCCTCTGAGAATGCAGGCAGCGCCCTGCGTAACTTCAATCCTGTCGCCGTCAATGCTCAGGGCTCCTACCTGCTGCATCTCAATATGCCCGCCATCAACAGCCCTTACAGAACTCTGTTTTATATTTACGGATTCAGCCTCAATTATCTCGACATCCTTCTCTTTGATAATCTCTTTTTTACTCTTTGCTGTCATATTACCCCCTTCCGCCTTAGGCGGATCCTGCTGCTTTAAATTTGTTAATGTTCTCCTTTATCCTTTCCTTCTTTGCGGCAAGCTCGCTGCGCTTCGCTTTCTCTTTTTCAACTACCTCGTCAGGCGCTTTTTTAAGAAAATCCTCATTCATCAATTTTCTGTCAATGAAAGCCATCGCCTCTTCAACCTTTCTTGATTCCTTTATAAGTTTATCAATTTCCGCGTCAATATTCAAAAGCCCCTTAATCGGGATGTATACTTCCATGAAATCCTTAACGCATACGGCAGAATCAGCAGGCTTTTTTATATCCTCCCCAATTGTTACATCCGCCGTCCGCGAAAGCTTTTTGATGTAATGCAGATTGGCCCTGAGAATATCCGATACTTCACCGGAAAAGGCCTTTATTAATACGGTTACCTCAACAGAAGACCCGATATTCACTTCGCCCCTGACAGTCCTTATCCCTGTTATCGCCTCTATAACATAAGAGATTTCTGTTTCTGCCTGAAGGTCTCTTGGAAGCGATTGAGGATAATCGGAAATAACAATGCTCTTCCTGCACAACCCCGGCTTGCCGGGGCCCGCTGAGCGCGGCTCGTTGCCGGCAAAGGGCATGTTCTGCCATATCTCTTCTGTTACAAAAGGCATGAACGGATGAAGAAGCTTCAGGGAGGTTTCAAGCGTATAAAGCAGGCACTGCATAACCCCGGCCGTTGCTCCCGGATTGCTTATCTCAGTCTTTGACATCTCAATATACCAGTCGCAGAACTCATGCCATATAAAATGATAGATGCTGTTTGCCGCATCATTAAATCTATATTCTTCAAGCGCTGCGTTTATTTCATCAGCGGTTCCTGCCAGCCTGCTCAGTATCCACCTGCTGGCAAGGTCGAGTTCAGCAGGCGGTGAATCGGTCGCCGAGGAGAGCCGAGGAGAGTGAATCGGCGAATTTACCTCATCTGTCTTTATGTTCATCATTATAAATCTTGTTGCATTCCACAGCTTGTTGACAAAATGCCTGTATCCCTCAACCCTCTCCTCCGAGAATCTGATGTCCCTGCCCTGAGCTGCAAACGCACAGAGCGTAAACCTGAAAGCATCCGTGCCGTGCTTATCTATCATTATCAAAGGGTCAATAACATTGCCTTTTGACTTTGACATCTTCTGCCCTGAGGAATCCCTGATAATCGCATGTATATAAACATCTCTGAAAGGCGCGTCCTCCATGAACTTAAGCCCCATCATTATCATGCGCGCAACCCAGAAAAACAGGATATCAAAGGCAGTTATCAGAACACTCGTAGGATAAAATTTCTTTAAATCATCAGCGGGTTCAGGCCAGCCAAGAGTTGAAAAAGGCCAGAGCGCAGATGAAAACCAGGTATCAAGCACATCTTCGTCCTGAACTAATTTTTTTGAACCGCAGAACGAACATTCTTTCGGAGTTTCGCGTGATACGACAACCCCTCCTTTTTTCCTGCACATTTCATTATTCATTTCCTGGCAGTACCATGCAGGAATCCTGTGCCCCCACCATATCTGGCGCGAAATGCACCAGTCCTTTATATTTTCCATCCACCCGAAATACGAGTTTTCCCATGACTGAGGCATTATTCTTATCTTTCCGCTTCTAACGGAGTCCATCGCATCTCTTGCAAGCGTCCCTACATTCACATACCACTGCAGTGTCGGCAGGGGCTCTATTATTGTCTTGCACCTGTAACAGTGTCCGACTGCATGGCGGTGTTTTTCTTCCTTTTCAATAAATTGCAGATTTTTTAAATCACTTACAACACGTTTTCTGCATTCATATCTGTCAAGCCCTTCATACTTAAGCCCTGCATCAGAAGTCATCTTGCCTTCTTTCCCTATGACAACAACAAAAGGCAGCGAAGGGTTCTGTCTTTTTGCAATAGCCTCATCATTGAAATCATGGGCAGGCGTCACTTTAACAGCGCCTGTGCCGAATGCCGTATCAACAGCGCTGTCAGGAACAACAGGTATCTTTCTGTCTGTAAGAGGCAGGGCTATTGTTTTCCCTATAACATCTTTGTATCGGGCATCAGAGGGATTTACGGCAACCGCACTATCTCCAAGCATGGTCTCAGGCCTTGTAGTGGCAACTGTTAAATATCCGCTGCCGTCTGAAAAAGGGTATTTTATATAAGTCAATGTTCCGTCAAACTCATCGTGCTCTACTTCAAGGTCAGACAACGCTGTATGACAGCGCGGGCACCAGTTTATCAATCTGTTGTCGCGGTATATCAGCCCTTCTTCGTGAAGCCTTACAAAGACCTCTCTTACAGCCTTTGAGAGGCCTTCATCAAGCGTAAACCTTTCCCTGGACCAGTCACACGATGCTCCTATCCTTTTAAGCTGATGTGTTATCCTGCCGCCGTATTCAGCCTTCCATTTCCATACCCTGTCAATAAAAGCTTCCCTTCCGAGCTGCTGCCGTGTAAGCTTTTCTGTTGAAAGCTGCCTTTCAACTACATTCTGGGTTGCGATACCGGCATGGTCGGTGCCCGGAAGCCACAACACGCTGAAACCGCACATCCTTTTCCATCGCACAAGAATATCCTGAAGCGTTGCGTTAAGGGCGTGCCCCATGTGAAGCGAGCCTGTAACATTCGGAGGAGGGATTACGATTGAATAAGGTTTTCCGGAGGGATTTATCTCAGGTTTGAAATAGCCCTCATTAACCCACAGTTCATACCATTTCTCTTCTATCCCTTCGGGAATATAACTCTTGCTTAATTCCGTCACACTACATCTCTGACTTTATCTTCTCTATCTCTTTTGCAATCAAAGTCTCTGCGATATCAGGAACAGTCTCCCACATTATCTTTTCAATTTCCTTGCTTAACGATGCGAGTGAACTCTGCAGCACTTCCTTGACCAGTTTATCGGTAAGCTCAGGAGCTATTTCCCACAAGATTTTTTCAACTGAATCTTTTAATACCGGCATAAGCGACTCAAGCATTACACCTTTAATATCTATAGCGGAAAGGGCTGACACTATCCTTTCGTCAACCGCTTTCTTAAACATCGGGATAAGCTCCTCTTTTGATGGAATCTGCACCCCCAGCCCCAGCATTTCTTTTCTCACTTGTATCTCCGCAGGTGCGGGAATAACCTGCTCCTTAAACACCGGCGGGACTGCCCTCGCCATGCTCTCTTTTTCCGATGCTTCCATAACAGGAACTGCTATTATGTCCTCTACTGTCATTTCCTCCGCTTCCACCTCTGCCTCTTCTGCAACTTCAAATACACCGGCTTCCTGCTCCGCAGTTTCAAGCGCTTGGGCAATACTGACTTCTTCTTCTGCGGACACCTCTTCTATCCCGGCAGGAGTCTCCACAGAAACCCCTTCAACTGCCTCCATTGCCCAGAGGTCTTCTTCAGCGCCAACAGCCTCTGCAAACACCTCTGCTTCTACAGCTTCTGCTGTCTCTTCCATTGTTGATGCAGATACCAGCGCCGCATTTATCTTGCTTATTAATTCCTGAGATTCAAATGGTTTTATAACAAAACTGTCTGCCTTTACATTCCTTGCAAGCTCCTCGTCCAGAGGCTCAAATGCCCCTGAAAGAAGAATTACAGGAACATTTTTTGTTAAAGGATGCGCCTTCAATTTTTCGCACAGCTGATAGCCGTTCATCTTCGGCATCTCTATATCTGCAAGGACTACATCAGGCTTGAATGTCTCGATTACGGCAAGCGCCTCCTCACCATTATTCACAGCCTTTATCTCAAACCCTTCCTCTGCAAGGACGAGCTCTACAACCTTCTGTATTGTAATACTGTCATCTGCAAGAAGCATCTTACGCGCCATAAATTACTCCTTCCGGTATTTTCCAAATTTTATTGCCAAGACGCAAAAAAGTCAAGCATTTTCGCACAGTTAGTAATTTCCCCTGCGCATCTGATACACTAAAAATGAAAATGAAACATTTTTATCGTGAAATTGACTGCTTGTAATAGAGGCCAGAGAGAATATATTTTACCGGCAGATATGATTCTTAATATGTTCCAATAGTATTTGACCAAACACAATGAATCTTTTAAAATCAACTATGCGAGAGTGGCGGAACTGGCAGACGCGCAGGACTTAGGATCCTGTGGGCAACCGTAGGGGTTCAACTCCCCTCTCTCGCACCATTATAAATAATTCCGGTATAAATAGAGATTTATCTGAATCCTTTGTTATAATCTCCATAGAGGAAAAAGGGGGGGCTGATGCTGAAAAAATATTTTCTGTTATCATTTACTGCCTGCATTTTAATGCTCTTTTATTCAGGGACCGTGTTCGGCGGCGATTATATCATAACCAAATGGCGCCCCATTTCTTCAAAACACAAAAGGGCAAAGCTGCAGAAAAGAGAGGCAACGATAACCATTAAATATCAGGGAAGCGGCAGCAGGTTAATAAACAATAGCTGTTTCAAGGCAGTCTTTGAAGACGACTCTGAATGCGATGGGACTTACGGAGACTTTAAAGATACAAGAATAGATTCAGGGCGGCGCATTACGAGAAGAGTTTATTTCTGCGAAAACAAGTATAAAATTAAAGAGATAACCTATACCTGCAAAGATTCATTTTAGGTTTTAAATGAAGATACCAGTTAAAAATATCAGAGAAACAAACTGTGCCTGCGATGCGCTGATTCTCCCTTTTGTAGAAGGGGCTTCAGAGTTTTATAAAAAATTCGGTTCAGCCTTTCAGAAACAAATCAGGAAAGCATTCTCAAAGGAATTCCACGGTAAGCGGAACGAGCTTCTTCTGATGCCGACGACTGAAGGGGTAAAACCCGAAAGAATATTGCTTATCGGCCTTGGCAAAAAAAATGAGGTATCTGCCGAAAGCATAAGGCAGGCAGGCGGAAAAGCAGCAGTGCATCTTCGCGACAAAGGGATGAAAAAGATTGCGGTTTCCACAAGCCTTATATCATTTCTTAACCTCTCGCCTCTGAATTTCATAGAGGGCGCTTTGCTAAGTTTATATAAATATGAGAGATACAGGAAAGAAAAAGACAACAAGAAGATAGATAACATTACAATACTCTCTAAAACATCAAAAAGACTTAGCGATGAACTCAAATGGACCGAGGCCATAACATCCTCTGTATATTTTGCGAGGGATTTGATAAACACCCCCTCCAATGACATGACGCCAGCCCACCTTGCAAAGGCGGCGTTGTCTCTCAGAAATAAAAGGCTTTCCGTAAAGGTGCTTGAGAGAAAAGATGCTGAAAGACTCGGCATGAATGTTTATCTATCCGTCACAAAAGGCTCCCATGAACCTCCTAAGTTTATAGTTCTTCAATACAAAGGAGCAAAATCAAAACCACTCGCATTAATCGGGAAGTCTATTACATTTGACAGCGGAGGCATATCGCTAAAGCCTTCTGACGGCATGGAAAAAATGAAGTATGACATGGCAGGGGGTGCAGCTGTTTTAGGCGTATTAAAGGCTGCTTCGGAATTGAAACTTCCGGTTAACCTTGTCGGCATACTGCCTGCAACGGAAAACCTGCCCGGAGGCTCTGCAACAAAGCCTGGCGATATAGCAAGGTCAATCACGGGAAAGACCGTAGAGATAATAAATACAGATGCGGAAGGCAGACTGATACTTGCCGATGCAATCGGATATGCAATAAAACATTTCGGGCCGAAGGCGATTATTGACATCGCAACCCTTACAGGCGCGTGCTCCGTTGCGCTCGGAAACGAGGCCATTGCTATGATGGGAAATGACAGGAAACTGATAGATAATATAAAAAAATCTGCTGAGAGAACCTGCGAGCGCGTATGGGAGATGCCTTTATTTGATGAATACAAGGAGTACTTAAAAAGCGACATCGCTGATATCAAAAACACGGGCGGCAAAAACGGCTCGCTTGTAACAGCGGCATATTTCCTGTATGAATTCGCGGGAAAAACGCCTTGGGTTCATCTTGACATAGCAGGCACTGCGTGGGTGGAAAAAGACAAGCCTTACATTCCAAAGGGCGCTTCAGCTATCGGCGTCAGGCTGATAATGGATGTGATAAAGAATTTAAAATGACGATTACTTGACGTATCCTTCGACTAAAATATCTTCGCCGATTCTCTTGACTTTTACATCTTTTAACTGATGCGCTTCAGGAAGTTTTCTGAATGCCTTTCCGCCTACGCATGGAAACGACTCCCTCCCTCCGATAATCTTTGGAGCAATGAAAAACATTACCTTATCAACAATGCCATCTTCAAACGCGTGGCTGTTTAAGGAAGAGCCTCCCTCAATCATCACAGATGTTATCCCTGTCTCACCAAGCTTTTTCATCAGCCAATTCAGGTCAACACGCTCTCCCTCGTAGTCAACTATCTTTATGTTTTTCTCTAGAAGTGTTTTCTTTTTAGACTCTGACGCTTGACTCTTTGACACTTTCGTAACTATTACCGTCTTAGGCGGCGTATTTAATAGCTTCGCATCAATAGGAATCTCAAAATCAGGGTCTATTACAATTCGAATTGGACTTCTTGCCACTTTTTTTGTTCTTGCAGTCAGCTGCGGGTCATCAGCCTTCACTGTCCCTATAGCTGTCATCACAGCGTCAACGCTGCCTCTTGTCTTGTGAACCAATTCTCTTGCCTTTTCTCCTGTAATCCACTTTGACTCTCCTTCAGGAGTGGCAATCTTTCCGTCAAGGGTCATTGCAACTTTTAATATCACAAACGGCCTTTTTGTCATAATATATTTTGCGTAAGCTTCGTTCAGCCTAATTGAATCTTTCTCGAGAATTCCAGAGACTACATTTATGCCTGATTTGCTGAGTTCTTCTATCCCTTTCCCTGAAACCTTTGGATTGGGGTCTTTCATGCCTATGACAACTTTCCTTATTCCTGCTTTGATAATCGCCTTTGTACATGGAGGAGTCCGCTTATCTGTATGACAGCATGGTTCAAGGTTCACATAAAGCGTTGCGCCTTTTACCTTTTCTCCGGCTTTGCCTATGACAAGAGCCTCTGCGTGAGGAGCGCCGGGTTTTCTGTGATAGTCCTCTGCAATGATTTTCCCGTTTTTGACAAGCACAGCGCCTACCATCGGATTCGGGCTTGTCATGCCGCTTGCCTTTCCGGCAAGCCTCAGAACCCGTTTCATAAAAGCTGTATCTTTCATAGGTAATACTTTGTTAGCCCTTACACTTACTTCTTCATATAAGGCAGCAGGCCGCCTTTCAGAATAATTTCCCTCTGTCTGTCATTCAAATCTGATACAACCTCGAATGCGGCGCCCTTTGTTATGTTTTCAATGTTATAAACCTGACTGCCGTTAAGTGAATTTATCACATCCTTAATGACAAGCCTGTCGCCCTTCTCTGCTTTCTCATAGTCAGCGGGGTTTTTGAACTGTAACGGCAATATTCCGAAGTTTATGAGATTTGCCTTATGAATCCTTGCAAATGACTTTGCAAGCACTGCCTGAAGCCCGAGGAACATCGGAGCCATCGCAGCGTGCTCGCGTGATGAACCCTGACCGTAGTTCTCACCGCCTATGATAATGCATCCGCCCTTTTCCTTTGCCTCTTTAGCCCTTTTGCTGAATGTAGCATCAATGCCGCTGAAGACAAACTCTGAAATCTTAGGTATGTTTGAGCGAAATGGGAGGACTTTTGAGCCAGCTGGCATAATGTCGTCAGTTGTTATGTTATCTCCTGCTTTCAGTAAAACCTCTGCCTCAATCCTGTCTTTCAGAGGCTCTTTTACGGGAACATCTTTTATGTTCGGGCCCTTTATTACCTTCACATCTGATGCGGCCTTCAGAGGAGGAATTATAAAGCTCCTGTTTATCAGATATTTGGAAGGCTCTTCAAAGCTGCCTATTTTAATGCCTGATTCGCGGGAATCAACTATTTCTCCCTTAATTGCAAAGACAGCGCAAGACACAGGGCTTGCAAGATAAACAAATGCATCCTTTGTCCCGCTTCTTCCCTGGAAATTCCTGTTATATGAGCGCACTGATATCTGGCCGCTGCCCGGCGCTCCGCCCATTCCGATACATGGCCCACATGATGCCTCAAGCATTCTTGCGCCTGATGCGATCATGTCTGCGATGAGTCCTTCCCGTGAAATCATCTCATATACCTGTTTTGAACCCGGGTTTATCAGTAGGGTTATGCCCTCTGAAACAGTTTTGCCCTTCAGAATGGTTGCAACTGCCTTTAAACCCTGATATGAAGAATTTGTACAGCTTCCGATGCATATCTGGTCAACCTTTGTGCCTTTAAGGCTTTTCACAGTAACAACATTGTCAGGGCTGTGGGGCTGGGCTATCATCGGCTCTATTGCGCCTAAATCAATATCTATTATCTCCGAATACTCTGCGTCATCGTCTGCCTTAAGCTCTACCCAGTCAGTTTCTCTGCCGACTGCTTTAAGATAGAATTTTGTTCTCCCATCACTCGGGAATATCGATGTTGTTGCCCCAAGTTCTGCGCCCATATTTGTAATCGCAGCCCTCTCAGGAACATTCAGGTCTTTAACTCCCGTCCCTCCGTATTCAAATATTTTTCCGACACCGCCTTTTACAGTAAGCCTCCTAAGGATTTCAAGAATAACATCCATTGCACTAACCCACGGGCGATTAAGTTTTCCTGTGAGATTTATCTTTACAACCTTGGGAATTGCGAGTTCAAACGGCGCTCCGGCCATCACTGTTGCGGCATCGAGACCGCCTACGCCTATGGCAATCATTCCCATTCCGCCGCCTGTCGGCGTATGGCTGTCAGTGCCGAGAGCGACTCTTCCTGGCGCGGCAAACTGCTCAAGATGAACCTGATGGCAGATTCCATTGCCGGGCCTTGAAAAATACGCGCCGTATTTTGCGGCTGCGGTCTGAAGGAATTTATGGTCATCAGGATTCATGTAATCTGTCTGGAGCATGTTATGGTCAATGTATGAGACGGCAAGCGGAACCTTAACCCTGTCAACGCCAATAGCTTCAAACTGAAGCCATGTCATAGTGCCTGTTGCATCCTGAGTATATACCTGGTCAATCCTGAGCCCGACAGGACTGCCTGTTTTCAGCTCGCCATAGGCTTTATGCGCCTCAAAAATCTTCTCTACGATATTTTTAGCCACGCCGCACCTCGCATTCTCAGTATCAATTTATTTATTCTACATATCTGATGTCAGCGGAATCAACTTTTAAATTATCCTGCCTTATTTATTAACCCGTCAAGAATCTTCCATGCCCTTTTGAATATCTCATTGACATCCTGAATGCCTGTAGTATCTATCCAGTGTATATCCTCTTCTTTATTGAACCATGTATACTGCCTCTTGGCATAACGCTTTGTGCTCCTCTTAGTGAGCCTTATTGCCTCTTCAAGCGGTATCTCCCCATTAAGATACATTGCAATCTCTTTGTATCCTATTGCCTGCAGAGCGGTGAGGGGGTGAATCGGTGAAGAGGTGAATCGTTCTATCAGACTCTTTACTTCGTCTACAAATCCCGCCTCAATCATTTTATCAACCCGTTCTTCAATCATTTTATAAAGCTCTTTTCTGTCCCTTGTAAGCCCGATCTTTATGAACTCGTATGGAAGCGGTCTTGTCAATTTCTGCTGGAGTTCCGACATGCCCTGTTTTGTCTTCAGACAGACTTCAATCGCCCTTATAATGCGCCTTGTGTCAGCAGGCATTATTTTTGACGCCGCCTCAGGGTCAAGTTCCAACAGATAACTATAAAGCGCGCCGTCCTGTCCTTCCTCAAGAGAAGCAAGTTCTTCCCTTAGCTTCCAGTCAGCGGAAGGCCCGCTGAATATCCCCCTTGTCATTGCCTTTATGTAAAGCCCTGTCCCTCCTGCAACGATAGGGATTTTACCTCTTCTGTGAAGCTCCTCTATTATTGGCGTCACATCTTCAATGTATCTGCCAACGCTGAATGGCTCTGCAGGACTTACACTATCTATCATGTAATGCTTATAGCTAATCCTCTGCGCTTCAGACAGCTTTGCAGTACCGATATCCATTCCTTTATATATTTGCATTGAATCTGCGCTGATTATCTCTGTGCCCAAAGCCTTTGCAATAAGGATGGAGACCTCTGTCTTTCCAACGCCTGTCGGTCCTAATAAAATAATTACTTTATTCATAATTCAGATTCATGCCTTGTATCCTGCCTTAAGCTGCCCGCATGCGGCAAGAATATCCTGCCCCTTGCTCTTCCTTATAAAGGTATAAATTTTACCTCTTACAAGAATCTCCTGAAAAGCAAGAACCCTCTCATCAGATGGCCTTTTAAACGTGCTTCCTGCAAATGGGTTGAAAGGAATAAGATTCACCTTTGAAGGAATCCCTTTCAGAAGCGCGACAAGCCTCTTTGCGTCAGCCAAAGAATCATTCATGCTGTCTATCATCACATATTCAAATGTTATCCTGTCCCTCGAAGATAACAGTAGTTGGGCTTTCCTGCAGGCATCAAGCAAAACCCTGATGGGATATTTCCTGTTTACCGGCATTAGCCTGTTTCTGACATCATCTGTTGTCGCGTTGAGCGAGATCGCAAGATTCACGTGAGGCGCCTTTCTGTAAAGTTCTGGAATCGCAGGAGCGATTCCGCAGGTAGAAAGCGTTATCCTCCTCTTTGAAAAGCCCATGAGTTCAGTTATCCTGTGAAGAGCCTCAACCACTTCATCAAGATTTAATAGGGGCTCACCCATCCCCATAAGAACTATATTTGTAACCCCCCTTTCGCCCCCCTTAGTTAAGGGGGGAATTGGGCGGTTAGTTTTTGAAATTAACCTGCTTACGGCAATTATCTGGTCAACAATCTCATGCGCCTTAAGATTTCTCTTAAACCCTATTCCCCCTGTAAGACAGAAACCACACGACATGGCACACCCTACCTGAGAGGAAATACAGAGCGTGTGACGGTCTTCATCAGGGATAAGGACACTCTCTATCGATTCACCATCTTCTAAACCGAAGAGAAATTTCTCTGTTCCGTCTTTTGAGGCCTGCCTGCTCAGGAGTTGAAGATTGCTGACATAGGCGGCATCCGAAAGTTTATCCCTTAATTCCCTGGATAGTTCAGTGATGTCTTTAATTGATTCAACTCTCTTTTCATATATCCAGTGAAGTATCTGCTTTGCCCTGTAAGCCGGAAGCCCCTGCTCTTTTACAAACTCCTCCATTGCAGCTTTGCTCAATGCCCTAAGATTGATTTTCGACATTGTTAATTATAACTTGTGTACAACAGAAGATATACCCTTGAACGATATCATGAAAATTCTGGGGCACCAATCTTAGCGAAGAGAGCGTGTCAGTATGACCGAATTTGCACTGTTTGAGGCTGAAGGCCGAGTTTGCAAATTCGAGCGAACAAGCTTTAGATGGGTCAGAATTTTCATGCAGGTAGTGAGAAGGCATATCTTCTGTTAATATCATCCAAAGGTTGCTTTTTGAGTCTTTTTTGCTTTATTCTTAAAGAAACGGTTCTTCAGAAAGAATTCCAAGAGAACCTGACTAAGGAGGTTTATTGTGATAACAATAACAGACACTGCTGCAGAAAAAGCAAAACAGATACTCACAGCAGAAGGAAAAGCCGGCTGGGGGCTTCGTGTATATACTGCCGGAGGAGGATGTTGCGGCCCCTCTTACGGAATGGATATAGATGAAAAGCCTGGAGATAACGACAATGTCGTGGAGAAAAACGGCCTTAAGGTCTTCGTTGACAAAGACACGGCAAAACAGATTGAAGGCATGAATATTGACTTCATAGATGAGGGTGAAAAACAGGGCTTCGTCATTACAGGCGGAAACGCTCCGACATGCAGCTCGGGCTGTACAAGCTGCGAATAAACTTATGTTCCCTTTGCACAGGCCGCGAAGGATAAGGAAAAACGAAATCATCAGGAGAATGGTGAGAGAAACCTCACTTTCTCCCGATGATTTTATATATCCGCTTTTTGTTACTTACGGCAAAAACATCCGCAGAGAGATAAAATCAATGCCAGGATGTTTTCAGGAATCAGTTGACAAGATTGTAAAACACGCAAAAGAGGTTTACTCCCTCGGCATACCTGCGGTGATACTTTTCGGGATTCCTGAGCGCAAAGACGAAATTGGTTCAAGCGCGTATGATCCTCATGGAGTCGTGCAAAAGGCTATCAAAGCAATCAAAGATAAAGTCCCCGGACTTTATGTCATAACAGATGTCTGCATGTGTGAATACACAACTCATGGCCACTGCGGAATAATCGGGAAAGGCGATGTAAAGAATGACCCTACATTGGAACTCCTCGCCAAAGAAGCGGTTTCGCATGCAAAGGCAGGAGCTGACATGGTAGCGCCGTCTGACATGATGGACGGAAGGGTAAAGACAATAAGAATTGCGCTGGATTCAGAGGGGTTCTCAGAAATGCCAATTATGAGTTATGCGGCAAAATACGCCTCCGCATTTTACGGGCCGTTCAGGGAAGCTGCCGAGTCCACCCCTAAATTCGGCGACAGGCGCTCGTATCAGATGGATCCGGCAAACAGAAGAGAGGCTTTAAAAGAGGTTCGCCTTGATATTGAAGAAGGCGCTGATATTGTGATGGTAAAGCCTGCGATGACATATCTTGATATTATTTCTGACGTGAGAAATTCGGTCAATGTGCCTGTCGCAGCATACAATGTAAGCGGCGAATATTCTATGGTAAAGGCAGCAGCAAAGCTCGGATGGATTGATGAAAAACGGGTGATGATGGAAGTGCTTACCTCAATAAAACGGGCCGGCGCTGACCTTATCCTCACCTACTTTGCCAAAGAAGCGGCAAAGCTACTGAACAAGTAGCTGATAGCTATTGGCTCTTCTTAATCCCTGTTTTCAGCGTTCTTATTCTTGCAATCTCTTCCTGATACCCATAGATATGCGCTCCCGCGCTGTAGGCATACATGGGGCCGTTCTTTAGATTTGTTTCTCCCGCAATATAGTTTTTTAAAAGCTCTATGCCGCCGAGATTCGTAGGAAAACCTGCCCACAAATCCCATGAACGGAAGTAGCAGCTTACGGTAAGAACGAGTTCATCATTAATCGGCACTGCCTTAAAATCCAGAAGCCTCAGGCACGGCGGGTCAAGTTTTCCGTCATTGCCGTAGCAGACGTCATGATCATCCGGAGAACCTATCTCAATAACAGCCTGATTTGTTAGGGGTGTCGTCTTAAGTATTTCAATTACCCTTTCAAACTGCGTTCCTCCCTTGGGCATCGGGTGATGAATCCTGCTTGAATACTTATAGGTCTCATTTTCTGAAAGTTCAGGATCCATAAGATAATTTGCGAAATAATCTTCTATATAGTCCATTGTCGTAGGCGATGGGATATTCAGCGCCGGCGGTATTATGGGAATCATATCCTCGCCGGGGTGCTCAATAAACACTGCCATGCCATGATACTGAAGCCGGTACTGCTCGTTTTCAAATGAGCCTTTCTGGATTTTCTGAGTGTAGGAATAATCAAAAATATTATATATCAGCTGAAACCACGCATCTGATATTGTCTTGGCATGCAAACAAAAAGGAAGCATAATATCCTTCACCTCGTATGAAAATATCTGGGGGTTATTATACCAGTGTCAAATGATATTTTAAAAACAAAAAGCGCTGCATAAAAACAGCACTTTGATTTTCAATGGCGTCCCCAACGGGATTCGAACCCGTGTTACCGCCTTGAAAGGGCGATGTCCTAGGCCGGGCTAGACGATGGGGACACATGGTGAGCCGCGAAGGATTCGAACCTTCGACCCACGCCTTAAAAGGGCGATGCTCTACCAACTGAGCTAGCGGCCCGCCAAAAAATAGATTTGTAGAATACAATTATTTTGATTTCATTGTCAACTTCAGGCTTGCTGAACTCATGCCGAATCTCACCTGAAAAACCTAAGGTATTTTTGCACAGAGAACACAGCATTCCCATAACCAAGACTTATTGATTCATTTCTATTTCTGCATTGACAGCCTTTCCTTTGCTGTGCTAATTTTAAAGTCCACATCTGAAAGGAATTTTTGCATGGAAAAAACTCTTGAAAAGATTCTGAAGGATACCAGAGAAAATGAGGGCAATCTCATATCTATCCTTCAGGATATTGAGAATGCCTTCGGATATATTCCTGAGAATGCCGTCAACTGGCTTGCATCAAAGCTGGATATCAATCCCAGCATATTCTACGGAATAGCCACATTCTATGCGCAGTTTCACCTGAAACCGCGGGGAAAAAACATAATCACTGCCTGCTGCGGCACGGCCTGTCACGTCAAAGGTTCGGATAGGTTGATAAACGGATTAAAACAGGAGCTTGCTCTGCCTGAGGGTGAGGAAACAACAAAAAATATGGAATTTACACTTGAGAAGGTAAACTGTATAGGCGCATGCAGTATTGCCCCTGTATTCATAATAAATAAAAAAGTCCATGGGAAAGCATCGGCAGATAAACTCATCAAAGAAATACGTTCTATAAAGGGTTCAAAAAATGAAGGCAAATAACACTGTTATAAAAGTATGCATGGGCACAGGCGGAATCGCAGCGGGCGGCTCTGAGGTTATAGATGCCTTCAGGACAGAACTCAACACAGCAGGCATTGCGGCAACAGTGGAGAAAAACTGCTTGATGCATAAGGTGGGATGCCGCGGACTGTGCGCCAAAGACGTGCTTGTTGATGTGATAATAAACAAAGAAAAGACCACATACCAGTATATAAAACCGGAAATGGTTTCAAGAATCGTCAAGGAGCACATCATAGAAAACAATCCGGTAATTGACTGGGCTGTAGGCGATGACTATCATAATTTTCACAAAAAACAGCTAAAGGTTGTTCTTTCTGACTGCGGCTCAATAGACCCTGAAGACATTGATGCTTATATAAACGGCAAGGGCTATGAGGCGGCAAGAAAAGTGCTTACAACATTAAAGCCGGAAGAGGCAATTGAAGAAATCAAGGCATCCGGCCTCAGGGGAAGAGGCGGAGCAGGTTTTCCGACCGGTGTTAAATGGGAGGTTGCAAGAAAACAAAACTCAAAACAGAAATACATCATATGCAATGCGGATGAGGGCGATCCGGGGGCATTCATGGACAGGTCTGTTATTGAGGGCAATCCCCATGCCGTAATTGAGGGGATGATAATAGGCGCTTATGCGATAGGCTCTGACAAGGGCTATGTTTATATAAGAGCTGAATATCCGCTTGCCGTTGAAAGGCTGAGAAAAGCCCTCTCTGACGCAAAGACGAAAGGGTTTCTCGGAAAAGATATCCTCGGCACGAAATTCAGCTTTGATATAAAGGTAAAACTCGGAGCAGGCGCTTTTGTATGCGGCGAAGAGACGGCATTGATAGCATCTATCGAAGGACAGCGCGGAATGCCGAGGGCAAAACCGCCCTTCCCTGTCTATAGCGGACTATGGGGACAACCGACAGTGATAAACAATGTGGAGACGTTTGCCAATGTCCCTTACATCATAAGAAACGGCGCGAAGTGGTTTTCTTCTTTCGGCACAGAGAAATCAAAGGGAACAAAGGTATTCGCGCTTACAGGAAAGATCAAGAACTCAGGACTCATAGAAGTGCCAATGGGAATTCCGCTTCGGGAAATAATCTACGATATAGGCGGAGGTATTGAAGGCGGAAAATTATTAAAGGCAGTCCAGACAGGAGGGCCTTCAGGCGGGTGTATTCCTGCGGATATGCTTGATACCCCTGTTGATTTCGAGTCCCTTGCAAAAGCAGGTTCTATAGTAGGTTCAGGCGGAATGGTTGTGCTCGATGAAGATAACTGTATGGTTAACATGGCGCAGTACTTTCTCCAGTTTACGCAGATGGAGTCGTGCGGGAAATGCGTGCCGTGCAGGATAGGGACTAAAAGACTTCTTGAAATTCTCGACAGAATAACAAAAGGCAAAGGGAAAGAGGGAGACATAGAACTCCTCGAGAAACTAAGCGCTGATATTAAGGCCGCATCACTCTGCGGCCTCGGTCAGACAGCGCCAAACCCGATATTAAGCACTATAAAATATTTCAGAAATGAATACGAGGCACATTTAAAGGGAAAGTGTCCCGCGGCAGTCTGCAAAGAACTGCTGACTTATTACATTCTTGAGGAATTCTGTAAAGGGTGCGGAGCATGCTTGAGGGCATGTCCCTCAAAAGCAATAACAGGGGAGAAAAAGAAACTGCACAAGATAGACCCCGCGGTATGCATTAAATGCGGGGCCTGCTTTGATGTATGCAAGTTTAAGGCAGTGAAAAAGGAGTAGGAACCGGAATGATTAAATTAACCATTAACGGCAAAACAATAGAGGTTGCGGAAGGCACAACTGTGCTGGATGCGGCAAAGATGCTGAATATAGAGATACCGACACTCTGTCATCATCCGAAACTTACACCGTTTGGAGGCTGCAGGCTCTGTATTGTTGAAGTAAAGGGTGTTCCGAGGCCGCTCACATCATGCACAACTCCTGTCTCAGAGGGAATGGAAGTGACAACTTCAACCCCTGCTCTTGAGGGCTTAAGAAAAACAGTGCTTGAACTTATTCTCTCAGACCATCCGAATGACTGCATGGTATGCGAAAAGGCCGGAGACTGCACGCTTCAGGAACTCGCATATTTCTATGGCATAAGAGAAAACAGGTTCGGAGGAGAAAGAAGGATATACGGAAAAAAAGACGGCAATCCCTTTATTGAAAGGGATATGGAAAAATGCATACTCTGCGGAAGATGCGTGAAGGTCTGTGACGAAGTGCAGGGAGTGGGCGCAATAGATTTTGCATACCGCGGGTTTAAATCCAAGATATGCCCGACATTTGAAAAAGACCTTGACTGTGAATTCTGCGGGCAGTGTGTGGCTGTGTGCCCGACAGGCGCTTTGACAGGCAAGATGTGGCAGCTCCGCGGCAGGCAGAAAGACATAAAGGAAATTGACACTACCTGCTCATACTGCGGGACAGGATGCAATCTCACCCTTCACGTAAGGCAGAATGAAGTTGTAAGAGTGACTTCAAAGGAAGACACGTGGAATGAAGGATGGCTCTGCGTTAAAGGCAGATTCGGCTATTCGTTTATCAACAGCCCTGACAGGCTGAAAAAACCTCTCATAAAAAGAAATGGTAAATTCGAAGAAGCATCATGGAATGAGGCGCTTGATTATATCTCTGCGAAGCTGAGAGAGATAAAGGAGAAACACGGGCCTGATTCGATAGCAGGCCTTTCCTCCGCGAGATGCACCAATGAGGAAAACTATCTCTTCCAGAAATTCATGAGGACCGGCATAGGCACAAACAATGTTGATCATTGTGCCCGCCTCTGACACGCCGCAACTGTAGCCAGTCTGGCTACAATATTCGGGTCAGGGGCTATGACCAATTCCATTATAGAGATTGAGGGACTGGAGGTCATATTCATAATAGGCTCCAACACAAAAGAAACGCATCCTGTTATCGCAAACAGGATGATAAAGGCATTCAGAAAGGGCGCAAAGATAATCGTAGCCGACCCGCGAAAAGTGCCTATGGTGAGATTCTCGGAAGTCTTCATGAACCTGAGACCGGGCACGGATGTCGCCCTGATTAACGGCATCGCCCATGTGATATTAAAAGAAGGGCTTCACGACAAAAAATTCATAGAGGAAAGAACCGAGTTTTTTGATGAATGGACAAAATCACTGGAGAAGTTCACGCCTGATGCAGTCTCACAGATAACAGGCGTGCCTGCGGAAAATATAATTAAGGCTGCGAAGCTTTACGGAGGCTCCAGAAAAGCAGGCATATTCTATACGATGGGAATAACCCAGCATACTCACGGCACGGACAACGTGAATACAATAGCAAACCTTGCGCTTCTTACGGGAAACATAGGAAGAAAACACACCGGAATAAATCCCCTGAGAGGCCAGAACAATGTGCAGGGCGCATGCGATGCAGGATGCCTTCCTAATGTATATCCGGGCTATCAGAGGGTTGATATGCCTACAGTAAAGGAGAAATTTGAGAAAGCGTGGGGAGTTCCTCTCTCAGCCAAAGAAGGACTAAAGGCAACAGAGATGATAGGGGAAGCGCATAAAGGGAAGATAAAGGCGCTTTATATCATGGGAGAAAACCCGATACTTACAGACGCAAATGCAAATCATACAAAAGAAGCGCTGGGAAAACTTGACTTCCTTGTGGTTCAGGACATATTCCTTACGGAGACTGCTGCCCTTGCTGATGTGGTGCTCCCCGCAACGTGTTTTGCCGAGAAGGACGGCACTTTCATAAATACAGAGAGAAAAGTACAGCTTGTGAGAAAGGCAGTTGAGCCGCCCGGAGAGGCAAAGAATGACATGTGGATAATAGCTGAAATCTCCGGCAGGATTGGGTATCCCATGAATTATTCTTCTCCTGAAGAAGTATTTGACGAACTCGGCAGTTTATGGTCGGCGCTGTCCGGAATATCCTATGGCAGAATACGCGCTAACGGTCTCCACTGGCCGTGCCCTACAAAAGACCACCCCGGAACAGAATTCCTTTACAAGGCAGGGTTCCCAAGAGGAAAGGTGTCGTTTACATGCGTGGATTATCTGCCGCCGGCAGAAGTGACTGATAAAGATTATCCGTTTATCCTTACAACAGGAAGAAACCTGTTTCAGTATCACAGCGGTTCTATGACGCGGAGAGTCGCACCCATAGAAGCGCATGCAGGCAAAGCGTATATGGAGATAAGCGCGGAAGATACTAATATGCTTGGTATAAAAGACGGTGAGGCAATAACGGTTAAGTCAAGAAGAGGGGAAATAAGAATAAACGCAAGGATAAGCAGCAGGGTCTCAAAAGGCGTTCTCTTCATTCCAATGCATTACGGAGAGGCGGCGGCCAACATGCTCACATCGGATGCGCTCGACCCTTATGCCAAGACGCCTGAATTTAAGGTATGCGCCGTGAAAATAGAAAAATGACACAAAAATGTTGAATGAAGGAGGGGATATGGCTGACATTAAGGAACTGAAGAAACAGGTTATCTTTGAAGATATCAGCGATGCCGAACTTGAAAAATTGGCAAAAGTCATGAAAGAAGTTTCATTGAAAAAGGGCGAGTTCCTTTTCAAGGAAAACGAAGATACAAAAGGCATTTATATGATTCGTTCCGGCAAAATCGAAATCAACAAGGTGACGCCGGACGGCTGGAAACAAACCCTTGCGGTCCTGACTCCGGGACATTTTTTTGGAGAGCTTTCGATTATTGAGCATCGAAGGCATGAGGCTAATGCAATTGCGATTGAAAGCGCAGAGCTGTTAAAACTTCCCAAAGAGGAATTCGAGAAACTGGAAAAAGAAGATGTTGTTCTGGCTTCACAGATACTTAAGAAGCTCGTACTTGTTATGAGCAAGAACCTCAGGCGCATGAACGAGAAATTCTTAAATGCACTGATAAATTACTAAATAAGGAGGATTTTAAAAATGCCCTTTGATGCAACGAAGTTAGCTGACTGGCAGATTTCCGAAGAAGCTGAAAAAAACATGCCTACTCCTGAAGTTTGGCGGGATCGGCTGGGACTGCAAAAGGATGAGATGCTGCCCATGGGACGCCTGTCTAAAATTGATTTCCTCAAGATCATCAATCGTCTCAAGGACAAACCTGACGGCAAGTACATAGAAGTCACTGCCATCACCCCGACGCCTCTGGGCGAAGGCAAAAGCACTACCTCCTGCGGTTTGATGGAAGGGCTTGGCAAACGCGGCGTAAATGTAGGCGGCGCTCTTCGTCAGCCATCAGGCGGCCCCACAATGAATGTGAAGGGCACTGCTGCAGGCGGCGGCAACTCGTTGCTGATTCCTATGACCGAGTTTTCACTGGGGCTTACCGGCGACATCAACGACATCATGAACGCCCACAACCTTGCCATGGTAGCGATGACAGCCCGCATGCAGCACGAGCGTAATTACAATGACGAGCAGTTGAAGCGTCTCACCAGAATGAAGCGGCTCGACATAGACCCCACACGCGTGGAAATGGGGTGGATAATGGACTTCTGCGCCCAGAGCCTCCGAAATATAATCATCGGCATCGGCGGCAGGACAGACGGCTTTATGATGCAGTCAAAGTTCGGTATCGCAGTAGGCTCTGAGTGCATGGCAATTCTTTCAGTAGCCAATGACCTCGCAGACCTGAAAAAGCGCCTGAACAATATCACAGTTGCTTTTGACAAGAGCGGCAAACCCGTTACCACAGGCGATCTTGAAGTCGGCAATGCAATGGCCGCCTTCATGCGAAATACTATTAATCCAACCCTCATGTGCACGGCTGAATACAATCCATGTTTTGTACATGCCGGGCCTTTTGCCAACATTGCCGTAGGCCAGTCCTCAATCATAGCAGACAGGGTCGGACTGAAACTGTTTGACTATCATGTAACCGAGTCCGGTTTTGCGGCAGATATCGGTTTTGAAAAATTCTGGAACGTCAAGTGCCGCTTCAGCGGACTGAAACCACACGTATCCGTGCTCACCACCACTGTCCGCGCCCTAAAGATGCACGGCGGCGGCCCAAAGGTAGTGGCAGGCAAGCCCCTGCCTGAAGAATACACAAAGGAAAATATAGCTTTGGTAGAAAAGGGCTGCGCCAACATGGTACACATGATTAACGTCATCCGCAAGTCCGGCATAAACCCTGTGGTCTGCGTCAACCGTTTTTATACGGACACAAATGCTGAAGTGGCTGCGGTCAAAAAAGCCGCTGAAGCAGCAGGCGCCCGTTGCGCTGAATCCCAGCACTGGCTAAAGGGCGGGGAGGGAGCTTTGGAACTTGCCGATGCAGTCATTGACGCATGCAACCAAAAGAACGACTTTAAATATCTTTATCCGATAGAAATGAAACTACGCGACCGCGTAGCAACCATCGCCAAAGAAGTATACGGAGCTGACGGCGTCTCATGGCTGCCTGAAGCTGAAGCCAAGGCCAAGATGCTTGAAGACGATCCCAAGTACGCGGACTTCGCCACCATGATGGTCAAGACCCACCTGAGTCTCACTCATGACCCTGCTGTCAAAGGAGTTCCTAAAGGGTGGACGCTGCCCATCAGAGATATATTGATTTACTCAGGCGCTAAATTCCTATGCCCCTGTGCAGGCACTATCAGCCTCATGCCCGGCACAAGTTCCGACCCTGCATACAGAAGGATTGATGTGGATGTGAACACCGGAAAGGTCAGCGGATTGTTCTAAGAAGGATATTAAGTAGAATTAAAAAGGGCGGCTTTCAATGCCGCCCTTTTTTGTTTTAGTGCTCTCACTTTGATTTTTATTCTTTGGCACTTTGAACATCAGCGCCTTCTTTCTATTCCACAACTTTCACCTTCATCTCAATTCTCTCATCAGGATTGTCGCTTGCGTCCCTCGGCTGGCTTACTATCTTGTCAACTGCATCCATGCCTGAAACGACTTCTCCGAATACCGTGTACTGCCTGTCAAGGAAAGGCGCATCAACAACGCAGATGAAAAACTGGGAGCCCGCGCTGTCCGGATTGGCAGACCGGGCAGCAGAGAGAGTTCCTCTCTTGTGCGGCATGTTATTGAATTCAGCTTTAATCGTATATCCGGGGCCTCCCATTCCATGTTTTGACTTGTCAGGACTTTTAGAATTCGGGTCTCCTCCCTGTATCATAAAGCCCGGGATTACGCGGTGGAATGTCGTGCCGTCGTAAAATCCTTTTTTTGCAAGGTCCGTAAAATTCTTAACGTGATCGGGAGCAACGTCAGGAAAAAACTTTAACTCAATATTCCCGAATTTAGTCTCTATTACCGCCTTTGTCTCAGCCATTTCATAATCTCCTTTTTTGCGATTTTATATTAGTGTTTAAATACCCTCTGCCCTGTAAATACCATTGCGACTTTTGGATTCGCTTCGTTGCATGCCTCTATAACCTCAAAATCGCGCTCCGAGCCTCCGGGCTGGACAACTGCTGTAACTCCCTGGTTTATTCCGACTTCAATTCCGTCCCGGAACGGGAAGAAAGCATCGGATACCATCACAGCTCCGATAAGCCCTCCTTTATTCTTCCTTGTTTCTTCATCAATTTCCTGAAGCAGCCCCGCGTCTCTTTCGCCTCGTGCAACTTCCATCTCAAGGGTCTTGTAAGAGACACCGTAGTTCTTAAAACATAATGCATCCGCATATTTTGTATATGCCTTGAAAACGGCAATTTCCGCAACGCCCACCCTGTCCTGCTCTCCTGTGCCGATACCAACTGTCTCTCCGTTTTTTACATAGATGACGGAGTTTGATGTAATCCCCATCTCAACGCTCCAGCCGAAAATCATGTCTTCATATTCCTTATCACCCGGCATTCTTTCTGTTGCATATTCTTTTCCTTTGTATGTGGTCTTTGCAGGAAGAAAATCAGCTTTTGTCTTTATCCTGCTTAGCTGTGACTGTTGGACAATCAAGCCGCCGTCAATCAATGATTTGCAATCAACAAAACAGAAGTTCCTGTATTTTTCAAGCTCATTGATTTTTTTGACTCTTATAATCCTAAGATTCTTCCTTTTTGCAAGTATCGCTGCTGCACCTTCTTCAAAATCAGGAGCTGCAACAACTTCAAGATAATTTTCGTTAACAGCCTCCGCTGTTTTTTTATCCATCGCGCGGTTTACAACAAGGCATCCTCCAAATGCGGCAATCCTGTCTGCCATATTCGCTTTTCCGTACGCCTCTTCAACTGTCTTTCCGAATGCGGCGCCGCATGGGTTGTTATGCTTGAGGATAACAGCGGCAGGTTTATCCATCAGGTATTTCATTATGTTCAGACCATTGTCAAGGTCTGTCATATTAGTTTTTCCGGGATGCTTTCCGGCCTGTATCATATCCTTTTCAGTGATACTGCTTACGAGCCCATTGCCGGCATTTATATACTCACATCCTCCAAGCACCAGATTACCGTTTACCAGTTCATAGATTGCTGCCTGCTGGTCAGGGTTTTCTCCGTAACGCAATCCTTTTTCTATAAGCTCGCCTGTTTTTTCATCAGGTATTTTCCAAGCTCGTTTTTTATAGACGAGGGTCTGATCCCCGAATTTTATTGTCATATCATCCGGGAAATTATCATCCATAATAGTGCGGTACATCTTTTTAATATCAGGCATAAAAACCTCCTCGGGATTTAAAATAGATGTAAATATAATAGCAAAAAAAGAAATAAAAGATTATGAAAATCTATCGAGCGGCTGAACTGTCCCCTATTTATTCTCCTTGAAATTTTGCGCCCGCGCATGAAAACCCATAAAAAACCTTCCATACTTTTGTCGCATAATATCGTAAATTGTAACGCCGCACCCCGCCCTTACTTGTTGATATTTATATGGATTTTCTGTATTGCGGGTATTGACTGCATTATGCTATTATGGCGCAAATACTTTAAGTCTACCCGCGAGGTAGATTATATGTTAAGACACATTTCGCATTCAAATCAACAGGTGACAGGCCGTATGTCTGCGGACGGTAAGCACAGTTTCAGAGTGGGCATAGCGTCTGCGATAAATTTTCACATTGCCTTATTATTAAAATTCCCATTATCATTTATGCATGAAAAAAGCTGGCTTCCTTCCCGATAATATATTCCTCAAGCATGAAGAAGACCGTTCAAGCGGGAATTAATATTGCCTTTTGGGGCACGTTGTGCAAAAATACAGCCATGGTTCCTTAACGGAGAGGACAGAGAGAATGATAACCATTAAAGACGATGTAATAGCGAAACTGAAAAGTTTTCTTTTGGGGTATGACAATGCAATTTTCGCATTTCTGTTCGGCTCGTATGCCGAAGGCAGTGTAACAAGGGATAGCGACCTTGATATCGCTATTTTTTTCAACAGCAGGCCGGATATATATATGCGGAATGAACTGAGGGGAGAGCTGGAAAAGATGCTCGGCAAGACAGCAGACCTCGTGGCGCTGAACGACGCCTCTCCTGTTATAAGAATGCAGGTTCTGAGAAAAGGAATATTGCTGGTTAATAAATACCCTATGGTTTACAATGAATTTTTTGTTAATACTATAAAAGAGTACTATGATCTTAAGCAAAACAGAAAACAGATAGAAGAAAACATCTTTAAGGGAAGGATATATGCCTGACAGGGATGTTGTGTTGGCAAAGGTTGCTGTTATTCAGAGGTGCATGAGAAGGATTAAAGAGTCTACGAAGTTGGACCCTTCTGCTCTCGAAAATATCGACAAGCAGGATATTTTTGTCTTGAACCTCCAGCGGGCAGTGCAGGCGGCTATAGACCTAGCGGCGCATATTGTGGCATCAGAGGGCCTCGGATTGCCGGACTCCATCAAAGACAATTTCAAACTAATCAAAGGCGCCGGCATAATAAGCGAGGGCATTTCTCTAAAGATGGAAGCCATGTCCGGATTCAGAAATATAGCAATCCATGATTATCGGGCAATAGATATTGATGTATTAAAATCAATCATGGTTAAGCATCTCAGGGACTTGGAAGATTTCTACACATCTGTATTGCTTTATTTCAAGATTTCAGCCGGTTGATTTTGCCGCTGTGCTTCAAGGCAATTTTCACATTGCCTTATTTTTTAAATACCAATTATCATTTAAACATGAAAAAAGTCGGCTTCATATACGACGACATATTTCTTGCCCATGAAACTCCTGAGTGGCATCCTGAAGCTAAAGAAAGACTTGTTGCAATAATTGACACGCTTAAATCCTCTGACATATGGAATAAACTCATTCACATAAAACCCCGCAAGGCTGATTTCAAGGATATAGAGGCTGTTCATACACGCGATTATATTGAGAGGCTTAAGGGGATGAAAACCGGCTATGCCGACCCTGACACATACATATCAGTGAATAGCCTTGAGGCCGCTCTCTATGCGGCAGGCGCTGTGATAGAAGCCATAGACAGATGCAAAAAAGGAGACGTTGAGAGAGCCTTCTGCGCTGTTAGGCCTCCGGGTCATCATGCAGAGGCAGACAGGGCCATGGGTTTCTGCATATTCAATAATGTCGCGGTCGGAGCGCGATACGCGCAGAAGAATGGCTATAAAAAAATATTCATCATAGATTTTGACGTCCATCACGGAAACGGCACGCAGCATATGTTTGAGGAAGATGACACTGTGTTTTATTTCAGCACCCATCAATATCCGCATTATCCGGGCACAGGAAGTGAAACCGAAACAGGCAGGGGAAAAGGCAAAGGGTTTACATACAACATGCCCATGAAGCACGGTTCAGGCGACAAAGAATATTTCTCTGCTTACAATGATGTTCTGCCGCATCTCGTGAAAAAGTTTGAACCTGACATGATTCTCGTGTCAGCAGGTTATGACATCCGCGCCGAAGACCCGCTGTCAGGCATAAGGGTTTCTGACAAAGGAATAAGAGGCATTGTGAACAGCATATTGTCATGCGCAGAGGTTCCTGTTATTTTTGCTCTTGAAGGAGGTTATGATTTACAGGCGCTTGGCAAGTCAGTTTTACTGACAATCAAAGAGATACTGGCATAGCCCGAACTACTCTTTAAGCCTCTTAAAAACCAGACAGGCATTTGTTCCGCCAAAACCGAATGAATTGGACATGACACAGTTAACATCCATCTTCCTTGCCTTATGCGGCACATAATCCAGGTCGCACTGCGGGTCAGGATTATCAAGGTTTATCGTTGGTGGAACAATATTATCCCTCATGCATAAAACACATACAACAGCCTCAACGCCTCCTGCGGCGCCGAGAAGATGCCCTGTCATGGATTTTGTTGAACTTACCGCAAGCTTATAAGCGTGGCCTTTAAATACCGTCTTTATAGCAATACTCTCAAGTTCATCCCCGTATTTTGTAGACGTCCCGTGTGCATTTATATAATCAACTTCTGAAGCAGCAACTCCTCCGTCTTTTAAAGCTATAGCCATACACCGTGCAGCGCCTTCTCCCTCAGGAGCAGGAGAAGTCATATGGTAAGCGTCTGCTGTCATTCCATAACCGGCAACCTCGGCATATATTCTGGCGCCCCTTGAGCGTGCGTGTTCAAGGCTCTCAAGCACCATTATCCCAACGCCTTCTCCCATAACAAAACCATCCCTGTCTGCGTCAAACGGCCTGCTTGCCTTTTCAGGTTCATCGTTTCGCGTTGAAAGCGCCTTCATTGCATTGAACCCGCCGATTCCCATCGGCGTTATAACCGATTCAGTGCCGCCCGCAATCATAGCATCCGCATCCCCTCTCTGAATTATCTTAAAGGCGTCGCCTATTGAATGGCTGCCGGTAGCGCATGCGGTTGCAACTGCGGAATTAGGGCCCTTGGCGCCATATTTCATGGACACATGGCCGCCTGCAAGGTTTATTATGAGCATAGGGATAAAAAAAGGAGTTATCCTTCTGGGGCCTTTTTCAAGGAGAACAGAATGGTAATATTCAATTGCCGGCAGTCCGCCCATGCCTGAGCCGATTATCACACCGACACTTTCGGCATTGCTGTCAGTTATCTTTAACCCCGAATCCTTTACAGCCATATCCGAAGCTGCAATGGCAAGATGGATAAAACGGTCCATCTTCTTTATTTCTTTAGGCTCAATATAGTCCTCAGGATTAAATCCCTCTATCTCGCCGGCTATCTGCGTTGCAAAAGCCGAAGCGTCAAACCGGGTCAGTTTTCTTATACCCGACCTGCCTTCAATAAGCCCTTTCCAGCTTTCTTCGACTCCTATCCCTACAGGTGTGATAACACCCACACCCGTTACAACAACTCTTCTTTTTTCCATTAAGCTTTTTTACTGTTGATATACGCTATTGCGTCCTTGACCTTTGTTATCTTTTCAGCGTCCTCGTCAGGTATCTCTATGTTGAATGACTCTTCAAATGCCATTACAAGTTCAACCGTATCCAGCGAGTCCGCGCCAAGGTCTTCGACAAAGGATGCTTCCGGCGTCACCTCTGAAGCATTGACGCCAAGCTGTTTTGATATAATCTCTTTTACCTTTTCTTCTACCATTTAAAACACCTCCAAAGTTTTTATGCTATGATGCATGATACACGATACATGATGCAGAATATTTTTTATCGGTACTCCTGCATCCTGAATCTTGCATCCTGTATCTTGTTACATATACATCCCGCCGTTAACATGTATCACCTGTCCTGTTATATAACCTGCCTCTGATGATGCGAGAAAGACAACGGCATTTGCAACATCATCTGTAGTGCCGAACCTTCCAAGCGGAATCGCCCTTTTCATATCCTCCTTAACGTTTTCAGGCAGGGCCTCGGTCATGGCAGTTGTTATAAAGCCCGGCGCAACTGCATTTGCGGTAATCCCCCTGCTCGCATATTCTTTCGCGGTGGTCTTTGTCAGCCCGACTATCCCCGCTTTTGATGCGCTGTAATTTGCCTGTCCCGGGTTCCCCATAAAAGCAACCACTGACGATATATTTATAATCCTGCCGTATCTCTGTTTTGCCATTACTTTAACCGCCTCCTTAGAACAGAGGAACACGCTCTTTAAATTAATATTAATCACGGCGTCCCAGTCTTCTTCCTTCATCCTCATGATAAGGCCGTCTCTTGTTATGCCGGCATTATTTACGAGAATGTCTATTTTACCGTAATCTTTTGCTATCTCACCGAATACTTTAGCCACTTCTTCTGACTTTGAGACATCAATGCCGACTCCGGATGACTTAACCCCCAGCTTTTCCATTTCTGCCGCCGTTCCTTGCGCCTGTTCGCTGCTGATGTCGGCAATAACTATATTGACGCCTTTTTTTGCAAGCGCTTCGGCTATTGTCTTTCCAATCCCGCGCGCGCCGCCTGTGATTACAGCCACCTGCCCTTTAAACTCCATCAATCCCTCCGATCAAAAAATCGGCTATAATTCTAACAGAGAGTTCTATTTATTTTCCAGTCCTCTGAGAAAAGCAGAATAAAAATTACCGATGAATCATATCTCACAAAAGCAGAAAAAAACAAGTGTGATATATGCTATAATTAAAAATTGCAATGCACTATCTTATCACAGTAGTCTAATTTTTATGAAGGAAAAAATGCGTAAAAAAATAAGAAAGGCTATATTCCCTGCAGGCGGTCTTGGCACAAGGTTTCTGCCTGCTACAAAGGCGTCGCCAAAGGAGATGCTCCCGATTGTTGACAAGCCTATGATACAGTGTGCGGTAGAAGAAGCCATCACATGCAATATTGAAGAGTTCATAATAATCACCGGCAAATATAAGCGCGCTATCGAAGACCATTTTGACTCGGCATACGAGCTTGAAGAAAATCTCAGGAAGATGGATAAGAAAAAACTTCTCAATGAAATAACAAAACTCAACCACTTGAATTTCGCATACGTAAGGCAGCGGGCAGCGCTCGGCCTCGGGCATGCAATTCTCTGTGCAAGGCCGTTTGTAAAGGAGGAGCCATTTGCGGTGCTGTTGAGCGATGATGTAATCGAGCCGGAAGAAACATTGCTGAGAGATATGCTGAAGCTGTATGAAAAACTTGGCTGTCCGATACTCGCGCTTGAAGAAGTTCCAATGACTGAGATACATAAATACGGCGTAATAAAGGGGAAACCTTGCGGCGGCGGGGTATATAAAATCAGCGACCTCGTTGAGAAACCCGCAAGAGAAAAGGCGCCGTCCAACCTTGCAATAATAGGCAGATACATTCTCACCCCGCAGATATTCGGCGCACTTGAGCAATTGCCTCCGGGCAGGGGCGGAGAGATACAACTGACAGACGGACTAAAAAAACTTCTTAAAAAAGAACCCATTTACGGTTATATTTTTAAAGGCCGGCGGTATGACGCAGGAGACAAGTTAGGTTATCTTAAGGCAACGGTCAGCTTTGCCCTGAAAAATCAGGAAGTCTCAAAGCCGTTTGCCGAATATCTGCTTAATATAGCGGCAATGATTAAAAAATAAAGGCATCCGGAGATAAGAATGGCAAAAGCAGCGGAAAAAGAAGAAAAAGAAAAAGAGATTGAGATTCCTCAAAGCCTTCCTGTGCTTCCTATAAGAGATATAGTTGTCTTTCCTTATATGATACTCCCTCTTTTTGTGGGAAGAGAAATGTCCATAAAGGCGATAGAGCATTCATTAAGCACAAACAAGATGATAATGCTTATTGCTCAGAAAGACCTTAATGCTGAGAATCCGTCGCCTTCCGACCTCTACAATGTAGGCACCGTAGGGCTCATAATGAGGATGCTCAAACTCCCTGACGGCAGAGTCAAGGTGCTTGTGCAGGGGCTGAGCAAGGCAAAGGCAGTAAAGTTTCTCAAAGAAGAGCCGTTCTTTACTGCGGCCATAGAAAAAATAACAGATACTCAGCCCGAAGAAATAACTATAGAGACTGAGGCGATAATGAGAACTGTGAAGGAACAGATAGACAAAACAGTCTCTCTCGGAAAAACAATACTCCCTGATATCATGATTGTGATTGAAAATCTTGAAGACCCCGGAAAACTTGCCGACCTCATTGCCTCAAATATCGGATTAAAAACAGAGCAGGCGCAGGAAGTGCTTGAGATGAGCGAACCGGCCCTGCGGCTGAAAAAAGTCAGTGAAATACTGAGCAGGGAGATAGAGCTTCTTACAGTCCAGCAGAAAATCCAGACAGAAGTCAGGGGTGAGATAGACAAGAATCAGAGGGAATATTTCCTCAGAGAGCAGCTTAAGGCGATACAAAAAGAGCTTGGCGACATTGATGAGCGCTCGGAAGAGATAAAGGAATTCAAGAAAAAGATTTTGGAAGTAAAGATGCCTGAAAAAGTTCAGAAAGAGGCCGAGAAACAGCTTAAGCGCCTTGAGAAGATGCACCCTGACAGCGCCGAGGCAGGAACTGTAAGGACCTATCTTGAATGGATGGTTGAACTGCCGTGGTCCAAACAGACAAAAGACAATCTTGATATAAAAGCGGCAAAAAAAGTTCTTGATGACGACCACTATGACTTAGAGAAAGTAAAAGAGCGGATACTTGAATATCTCAGCGTAAGAAAGCTGAGGAAAGAAAAGATGAAAGGCCCTATACTCTGTTTTATAGGCCCTCCGGGAGTTGGGAAGACGTCACTGGGAAAATCCATTGCAAGGTCGCTCGGAAGAGAATTCGTCCGCATGTCTCTGGGAGGAGTCAGAGACGAAGCAGAAATCAGAGGACACAGAAGGACATATGTAGGCGCGCTTCCCGGCAGGATGATACAGGGCATAAAAACAGCCGGCACCAACAATCCTGTTTTCATGCTTGACGAGATAGACAAGATTGGAATGGATTTCAGGGGAGACCCCTCATCAGCGCTTCTTGAGGTGCTGGACCCTGAGCAGAACAACACCTTTGTGGACCATTACCTTACGGTTCCCTTCGACCTTTCAAGGGTGATGTTCATAACAACAGGAAACCTTGTTGACACAATACCCAACCCCCTGCGCGACAGGATGGAGATAATCTATCTCTCGGGATATACGTCAGAGGAAAAGCTCGGCATTGCAAAAAATTATCTTATTCCGAAACAGCTTGAAGAACACGGTATAACAGACAAGGTGCTGAAGATAGCAGACTCCGCGGTTCTTACAATAATATCTCAGTATACGAGAGAAGCGGGCGTCAGAAATCTTGAAAGGGAGATAGCCAATCTCTGCAGAAAAGTCGCAAAGAAAATAGCGGAGGGGAAACAGAAAAATTTTCTTATAACTTCAAGAAATCTGCATAAATTTCTCGGCATCCCCAAATACCTTCTCGAAGAAGAGATGGAAAAAGACGAGGTCGGCGTTTCAACCGGCCTTGCATGGACAGAGTCGGGAGGCGACATAATCTATGTTGAGGCTACAACAATGAGGGGCAAGGGCAGTCTCACGCTGACAGGCCAGCTCGGAGACGTTATGAAGGAGTCTGCGCAGGCAGCTTTAAGCTATGTCCGCTCAAAGGCTAAGTCGCTCGGGATAAAGGATGAGGTTTTCTCAAAGACAGATATTCACATACATGTCCCTGCAGGCGCAACACCCAAAGACGGGCCTTCAGCAGGCATAACAATGGCAACTGCAATTGCATCGGCGCTTACAGGAAACCCTGTAAGAAAAGATTTCGCAATGACCGGCGAAGTGACATTGAGAGGCAGGGTGCTTCCGATAGGCGGGCTAAAAGAGAAGGCTTTAGCGGCAAAGAGAATGGGCATAAAACATATCGTTATCCCAAAAAGAAATAAAAAAGACCTTGAAGATATTCCGAAATACGTAAAGAAAGACCTGACATTCATCTTTGCCGATACAATGGATGATGTGCTTAAAGCAGCGCTGAAGAAAAATTCAAAAATCAAAAATAAAAATTAAAAGATAATGAGTTCAATAATTTTAAATTTTGCTTTTTTAATTTTGAATTTGCTATGAAGCTTTATGCTATCGGCGAATCATCCCTTCTGAAAACAATCCGCAGAAGATTTACCGTAAAATCAAAAGATGTCATCGTGGGCATAGGCGATGACACGGCAGTAATAAAACCCTCGGGCAATAATTTACTGGCAACCACTGATATGATGGTTGAAGGCATTCACTTTGACCTGAACCTTACAACGCCCTATCAGCTCGGATTCAAACTCGTATCCGTAAATGTTAGCGACATCTATGCGATGGGTGGAAGGCCTCAATATCTTTTGCTTGATATTGCATTGAACAAAAATACAGAGCAGTCATTTGTTGACAGATTTTTCGACGGCATACGCCGTGCAATGAAATTATACGGGGTCTTTCTTATAGGCGGAGACCTTTCTTCTTCAAGAAAAGATATAGTCCTTGCAGCAACACTCATAGGTGATGCGAAAAAGCATATAAGACGCTCAGGCGCAAAACCCGGGGACAGGATATATGTAACAGGGAATCTCGGAGATTCAGCATGCGGGCTGGAAGTGCTTAAGAGGATAAAACAACCGTTTCATATCAAAAAAACGATACAAGATGCAAGATACAAGATTCAGGATAAAAAAAATCATGAATCGTGCATCATGAATCGTGCATCTGAACCACTAACGCTGAACTCTGACCTTTCTAAGCTTGGACTCACATGGAATATTGTTAGCCCTCTGCTTAAGAGGCATCTCATGCCTGAGGCAAGAAATCCGGAGAAATTTATCAGATATGCTACTTCAATGATTGACTTAAGCGACGGGCTGTTTATTGACCTCTCAAGGCTCTGCGATGAAAGCAGGGTCGGCGCAAAGATATTCATAGAGCGCATACCTGTCTCCGGCCGGATGAGAACTGCATCTTCCCTGCTTGGGCTGGACGCCATGAAACTTGCCTGCTCAGGCGGAGAAGACTATGAACTGCTTTTCACGGCGCCGGCAGATAAAAAAATCAACGCCGTATATATCGGCGACATCGTAAAATCAGGAAGAAAAATCATAGATAAAAACGGCGGAGAGAAAAAGTTCTCCGCATCCGGATACCAACATTTTGAAACTCAGAGATAGACTCAGAAACATTTTAACTGTCAAGGATTCTCCGCGCAGGCTGGCAATGGCATTTTCCGTTGGTATCTTTATAGGCATGTCCCCTCTGTTTGGAATTCATACAATACTCGGGCTGATAGCGGCATGGGTTTTCGGACTTAACAGGATTGTCACAATCACAGGAGTATATATAACAAACCCATGGACTATCGTCCCTATCTATACTTTCAGCGCTTATATCGGCGCAAAATGCCTCGGCATAAAACAGATAGTTCCGGAAATAGACTGGGCGCATATCACCTTCAGCAACTTTGCGCACGAATTAAATCCGCTGTTGACACCTTTTGTCTTTGGCACACTGCTGATTGGTTTTATCTCGGCTGTTATAAGCTATTTTATCATCTACCATGCGGTGAAAAAGGCACGCTCTAATGTCAAATAAGTTTTCTCTTGTAAGCATGGGATGTCCGAAAAACCTTGTTGACTCTGATAATCTTACGGAGAAACTCATCAACTGCGGATTATCGTACATTGATAATTATGAAAATGCAGAGATACTCATCATAAACACATGCGGTTTCATACAAGACGCAAAAAAAGAGTCTATAGCAGAGATACTAAAGCTTGCTGAGATAAAAAAGGGGCCGGAAAATATGCAGGATTCAGTCTCCTCAGGCGACTCGCTAAGGCGAGGATCCAGAATTCAGGATAAAAAAAATCGTGAATCGTGCATCGTGCATCATGAATCAAAAGGCAATAATAAGAAACTTATCGTCTTCGGATGTCTTGCAAAAAGGTACAGAGACGAACTCCTCAAAGAGATTCCGGAGATAGATGCAATATTCGGCGTCGGAGAAGATGAAAGGATAGTTGAGTATTGCAAAAGTCAAAGGAAGATGCAGGATGCAGGATACATGACGCAGGATAAAAAAAATCAGGCATCGTGCATCGTGAATCATGCATCGTTTTTATTCGCCTCATCTTCCTATGCCTATCTCAAAATAGCGGAAGGCTGCAGCAGAAAATGCACATATTGCGTTATCCCCTCAATCAGAGGAGAATACAAAAGCGCCGCACCTGATGAAATTCTTAAAAAAGCAGAGGGATATATAAATGCAGGGATAAAAGAGCTTATTCTTATTGCGCAGGATACTGCATCTTACGGCAAAGACCTCAACGGTTATGACATTGCTGCTCTCCTCAAAGGCCTCTGCTCAATAAAAGGTGATTTCAGGATACGGCTTCTCTATGCCTATCCTGCGTCAATAAAAGAATCGCTGCTGAAGGTAATTGCCGAAGAAGAAAAGATATGCAAGTACCTTGATATACCCTTTCAGCACTCTGAGGACAGAATCCTAAAGCTCATGAAAAGAGGAGGCGGCAGAAATGAATACCTGAACCTCACCAGAAAAATCAGGCGCGCCATACCTGGTATTGCGCTCAGGACAACATTCATAGCGGGTTTTCCCTCCGAGACAGAGGAGGAATTCAACTCGCTTATAAAATTCATGGAGGAAGCAGAGTTTGACAGGCTTGGCGCCTTTAAATATTCAAAAGAAGAAGGCACGCCTGCCGCAAAACTCAAGGGACATCTGACAGAGGCAATAAAAAACAGAAGGCTTGATACAATAATGAGGCATCAGGCAGATATATCCCTGAAGAAAAACAAGGCATTAATAGGCAGGAGATTTAAGGCTGTAGTTGACGAGGTTGACAATGAGATAGCCATCGGAAGATTATACTCTCATGCGCCCGAGATAGACGGAGTGGTGATTATTGAAGATACAGGATTCAAGATACAAGATGCAGGATACAAGATAAAAGATAAAAATGATGCATCATGCATCAGGCATTATGCATCATTGGAATTAAAAGCCGGTAATTTTGTTACTGTAGAGATCACGGATGTTTATGATTATGATCTGAAAGGGAAGATTGTTGTGTAAAGACACTAAGAGGCTATGGCTGGATTGAGGCAAGATTCACGGGTCAGGAGCGATAGGGCTGAAGACGAAACGAAAGAGAGCGGAAGCCCGACATCTGCACTATTAAGAACTTTTATTTACGGCTTGAGGTATAACATTTGAAAAAGGTAGTTTAATATTGCCGAAAGACAGTTATAGCCTTGTTGGAGGACATATCTGCAGATGAAAAAAATTCCGTGGCTGCACATAGTTCTTTTTATTGCCACGTTTTTTTCCACTCTTACAGTGGGCGCACTCCAGACACAGACAATAGGAGATATAATTAAAACTCCGTCAAAAATAACAGCCGGACTGCCGTTTTCACTTGCCCTTATGCTTATACTTCTCTGCCATGAGCTGTCGCATTATATCGCCTCCAGAAAGCACCGCGTGAAGGCAACCCTGCCCTATTTTATTCCCGCGCCTACCTTAATCGGAACACTCGGCGCATTTATAAAAATGAAGTCGCCCATCACTACAAGAGAAGCGCTTATAGACATTGGCGCATCAGGCCCTATCGCAGGCTTTATAGTCTCACTTCTGGCAGTCATCATAGGACTTCCGCTTTCCAGGATAATAGTGACAAAGGGGCTGGAAGGCGGACTGGCTCTCGGAGACTCTTTGCTTTTCTCTCTGCTTTCACGGCTAATTCTGGGCGAACTGCCGGAATCATACGATGTGCTTCTGCACCCCATTGCATTTGCAGGCTGGATAGGTTTCTTTGTCACGGCGTTAAATCTGATACCGGTAGGACAGCTTGACGGAGGGCACATTGCTTATGCCCTGTTGGAAGGAAAACATGCGAACATGTCAAAGATACTGGTCCTTTCCATGCTGATACTTGGCTTCTTATTCTGGGAGGGATGGATTATATGGGCCATACTGCTGATTATTCTGGGGCTTAGGCATCCGCCTGTCATGTACTGGGAAACGCCTCTGAACAGCAGAAGAAGGCTCATCAGCTGGATTACGGCAATAATATTCATACTGACATTTATTCCCGTGCCGTTTAAGGTAATGCCGTAAATGGAATACCCTTGATTTTTATCGTGGTTTAATTGACAATAATAACTAATCCGTTGCGCGTAAAGCGTAGCGAGTAACGCCTAAGGAGACCTATAAATGAAACTAATTCTCAAGGAAGACGTGAAGAATCTCGGCAAGATGGGCGATATTGTCAATGTCGCTGAAGGCTATGCAAGAAATTTTCTTATTCCCAAAAAACTGGCAGTGGAGGCAGTCACGGGAAACATAAAGGAGCTTGAACACCAGAAAAAAATAATTCAGGAAAAGGCAAAGAAACAGAAGAACTCGGCTCAGACACTTTCCGGAAAAATAGCATCGCTTAACCTGTTCATAAAGGCAAAAGTAGGCGAAGAAGAGAAACTCTTCGGCTCTATCACCTCAATGGACATTGCCGCAGCGCTTAAAAATGAAGGCATTGACATAGATAAGAAAAAAATATCCATAGAAGCGCCGATTAAAAGGCTCGGCGCTTACACCGTGAGCGTAAAGGTTCACTCTGATATAACAACACAACTGAACATTACGGTAATCGCGGAATAATGAAAAATACAGACCTGACGACAAACAAGCTGCCGCCCCAGAACATTGAGGCAGAGCAGTCTGTCCTCGGCGCAATCATGATAGAAAATGATGCGTTCCCGAAAATCATCGAGATTATCACGCGTGAAGATTTTTACAGAGAATCGCACAGGAAAATTTTTGACGCGATGATAGAACTCTTTGAAAAAAATGAGCCTATTGACCTGATAACAATCTCGGAAGAACTCAGGAAAAGAAACGACCTTGACGCAGTGGGCGGAGAACCATATCTGTCTGCCCTTGCAAGCCAGGTTCCCACCGCTGCGAACATAAAATATCATTCAAAGATAATCCGTGAAAAAGCTCTCATGCGGTCGCTCATAAAATCCGCTTCTGAAATTGCAGGCAGGGTTTATGAAGACAACCTGGATGCCGACGAACTTGTTGATAATGCGGAAAGAATAATTTTTAACATATCGGACAAGCGCATAAAGGCGTCCTTTGTAACTTTGAAAGAACTGATAAAGGGCAGCTTTGAGACTATAGAGTATCTTTATGACAAAAAGAGCGCAATAACAGGCGTTGCGTCGGGGTTTACCCAGTTGGATGAGCTGACGTCAGGATTTCAGAGGGGCGACCTGATAGTGATAGGCGGAAGGCCTTCTATGGGGAAAACAGCGTTCAGCCTTGATATTGCCCGTCAGGTTGGTGTTGAGCTGAAAGAACCTGTCGCAATATTCAGTCTGGAAATGTCAAAGGAACAGCTGGCCCTGAGAATGCTCTGTTCAGAAGCCAGGGTTGACTCCAACAGCGTAAGAAAAGGGTTCATAAGAAAAGAGGACTGGAGCAAACTCACAAATGCCGCAGGCAAACTCACAGAGGCGCCTGTCTTCATAGATGATTCCTCAAACATAAATGTCCTTGAGATGAGGGCTAAAGCGCGGCGGCTTAAACTTGAACACAAGGGATTAAGCCTCATAGTAGTGGACTACCTCCAGCTGATGAGAGGCAGAGGAGGCTTTGACAAGAACAGGGAACAGGAAATCTCAGAGATATCCCGTTCGCTCAAGGCGCTGTCCAAAGAACTGCAAGTGCCCGTAATAGCGCTGAGCCAGCTAAACAGAGGCGTAGAGCAAAGGAACGACAAAAGGCCTAATCTCTCTGATTTGAGAGAGTCAGGCGCAATAGAGCAGGATGCGGACGTCATAATCTTCCTCTACAGGGATGAATTCTACAATAAGGATTCTAATGACAGGGGCAAGGCGGAAATCAATGTTGCAAAGCAGAGGAACGGTCCGACCAGAACAATCAATCTCGCATTCTTCCCGCAATACACAAGATTTGAAAACTATAGCGACAGGCAATATAGCGAAACAGAAGAGGTCTTCTAAACATGCGGCGGCTGCCAGCAGTTGCAGGACAGTTCTATCAGGGCACAGCATCAAAACTGACACAGCAGGTCAAACAATACATAAATAACAGCGCCGCAAAAGAACATGCCATCGGGATACTCTCTCCGCACGCGGGGCTCATATACTCGGGCCCTGTTGCAGGAGAGGTATACTCAGCAATAGAGTTTCCTAAAACATTCGTGCTTATAGGCCCGAATCATACAGGCATTGGCGCAAAGGTTTCCATGATGGCGTCAGGTGAATGGGAAATACCGACGGGTATTTTCTCCATAGACGAGAAGCTTTCACGGAGAATAGCAGCAAACACACCGATAATTTCAGAAGATGCACAGGCACATACATTTGAGCATTCACTTGAGGTGCAGCTTCCGTTCATAGCATATTTTTCCACAGAGCCGAAGATCGTGCCGATTACAGTTATGTCAGCTTCTCTCGAAGAATGCCGTTTGCTCGGCGAAGGAATTGCAAAATCAATAAAAGAAGTCAAGTACGCCGTTGTCATAGCTGCAAGTTCTGACATGAGCCATTATGTGCCGGATGATGTTGCAAGGCAGAAAGACAAAAAAGCGATAGAAATGATTAAGTCCCTGAACCCTGAAGGGCTTTATACTGTTATATCAAGGGAGGGGATTTCCATGTGCGGCTATCTTCCGGCAACAATAATGCTCTTTGCAGCAAAGGCGCTCGGAGCAATTGAGGCAAGGCTCGTTAAATACGCCACTTCTGGCGAAATCAGCGGAGACTATGACCAGGTAGTGGGCTACGCAGGCATGATAGTGAAGTAATGGCGGGGTGAATCCCGATCTTATCGGGACGACCTCCCCAAAGGTATGGCGGGGTGGACGGGGCTCGAACCCGCGACCTCCGACGTGACAGGCCGGCGTTCTAACCAGCTGAACTACCACCCCAAGGCAAAAAAATGGTAGGCGGAACAGGGATTGAACCTGTGACATCAGCCTTGTAAGGGCTGCGCTCTCCCAGCTGAGCTATCCGCCCGAAAAGAGACTAATATTAAACTATATAGGGATATACTTTGTCAAATATATTGTGATAAAATGAGGCAGAATGAAGGATCCAGGATGCATGATACAAGATTCAGGATGCATGATACAAGATTCAGGATGCATGATACACGATACAAGATTCAGGATTACTGATAAAAAAACTATCCTGCATCGTGTATCGTGTATCATGCATCGGAAAAGTCGTACATCATGCATCGTGCATCGTGATAACAACGGCTTCACCCTCATTGAAACAATAATGGTGATGGTCATTGCAGTCATTCTTGCTGCCGTGGTTGCCGTCAGATGGAGCCCTTTTGATACAATCAAACTCAACAGCGCAACAAGAAAAGTCGCCGGTGACATAAGATACGCCCAAAAAGTTGCAATCTCAACTCAGGCAACATACGCCGCAATTGCGTTCAACACAAACGGATATACTGTATATGATACTTACTCATCTATCATTTCCCGAAGTCCCGGTGACCCCTGCTCGGATAATGGAGGAAACTTTGAGGTGGCATTTAATACGCCAAGGTGCAGTAATTTCAGCGGAGTAACAATAACCACCAACATCACCGATGACGTATTGCAGTTCAACAGCCTTGGTACACCCCTTCAGGGCATCTTCGCCTCAGTCATCCCCTCCGACAGAACCATAACTATAACTTATAAAGACAGTAAACCCATCTACATTGAAGTAGGCACAGGAAGGGTGAGCTATCAATGAGCAGGATACAGGATAAAAAGAAGATGCAAGATACAAGATACATGATACATGATAAAGAAAAAAACAAGTTAGGCATCTTGCATCTTGACAATAAAGGCTTCTCCCTCATTGAGATAATCATGATAATCATAGTAGTTTCTATTGCAATCCCTGCGCTTTTAATTTTAGTTGGCGGTGAAGCAGGCCGCGGGGTTGAGCCCGAGTTAAGGATTACTGCAACAAATGTGGCGCAGCAATTAATGGACGAGATAATGACAAAATGCTGGGATGAAACAGCTACAACAACCGCTAACTGCGGCGGAACAGTATCATATTCTGATTTGGGAATTGACGGCGGTGAAACTGCCGGAACTTTATCAACTTATGATGACGTGGATGACTATACTACAGGAGGCGTTCCTGCCGTAGTTATACCTGCGGGCGGAGTATCTTATTCAAGAAGCGTTGTTGTATGTTATGTTCCATACAACGACCTAACTACTACCACTTGTAACACAACCGCTGTATTAGGAACAGATTATAAACGCATAGCAGTAACAGTCACCCGCGGGGACACTACTGTTACGCTTACAACAGTGATGACGAACTACTAAATTAACAAGATGCAGGATACAAGATACATGATACATGATAAAGAAAAAACCAAGTTAGGCATCGTGCATCGTGCATCATGCATCATGCATCGTGATAACAAAGGCATTACCCTCATTGAGATGGTCCTTGGCATGGTGCTCATAGGCATTGTTGCGCTTGTTGTGGCTAATGCGCTCTCAACAGGGATTACGGGATTTTTTGTAGTGGACAACCGCAAAGAGGCCCTTGATCAGACAAGGGTTGCGATGGATAGGATGACAAAAGAGATAAGGAACTTAAAAAATAGCGCAAGCGTAACGACAGGAAGCGCAACGCAGTTCTGCTTCACAATGTTGGACGGCACAAATAACAACGTATTGGTAAATTACAGCTATGTAGATCCTAATATCAGACGCGAAGAGGGAGGCGCTTGCGTTGCTGGAAACGGTCAAACCCTTGCAACTAATATAGCAGCAGCCACTTTCTCCTTTGCGTACATTCAGGCAAATGGAACTGAAGGGAGCACGTTTTCTTCCGTCACTACAAAAAGAATCAAGATTGTAATTCCGTGCACCATCTCAAGTGAAACCGTCACGCTTGAGACAGAGGTCTGGCCGCGGAATCTGTGATATAATTTTTATATGAAACATAAACTATCAAATAACTCCGGCTTTTCCATTGTAGCAACTGTGATGATTATGATGATACTTGCGCTTTTTGCCGCTGCTGCCGTCTCTCTTATTACAACCGCAGCAGGCACCGGCATTCAGGAAGAGCGTGGCACGCAGGCTTTTTATATTGCAGACGGAGGAATGCAGTACACACTCAAGAAAAACACTTATCCGGATTATGATACTGCTGCTTCGTCAATACCTCTCGGAGACGGCTCGTTCACTGTCACTGTTCCAACGCTTACTTCAGATGCGGCAGTAGGGGACACATCTCTATCTGTATCCTCCACAGACGGTTTTACCGCAGCGCCAGACAGCAGTTACTGGACGCTGATATGCGGGGTAACAGGCACGCCGAGACCGACTGTCGGAATGAGTTTTGACTGTGAAAAAATAAGCTGTACTTCCAAATTCTCAAGCTGCACAAGGGGAAGGGACAGCACAGACGCCGCCGCGCATCCTTCTAATTCCGTTGTCATGATGTATTCATGGGATACAGGAAAGACAACAACCTTAGCCCAGGCTCTTGTGCCGGGCGCTAAGTGCACAGGCGCTTCTCCAAAAATATGCGTCACTGACACATCGCCTTTTGCCGATTCCGGTTTTATCAGGATATATAATGCTACTGAAAACAATATAGAGGATGTTTTCTATGACGGCATCGGCAGCGGCACAGGCACATGCGGCGGCGGCTGCACAGCATGTCTGGGAACTAACGGATGCACAAGAAGGGCTTTTGACGGCAATGGGAATGGAACAGTCAATCATATATCCGGCACTGCGATTTATCAGTCTGAATTCAGCGTGCTTACCACATCAACTGGTATAGTTCCTGGATCAATTTTAACAGGCAACATAAAACGGGTTGTACAGGGCAGTATCCTGTCGCTTAAGGATCCATAGGAATGAAAAAACATTTTCTCATAGGCTTAATAACTTCACTCTTAATGCTGGTCTCTGCATTGACAATTGTGAACGACGCACAGGCCGCGCCGCCGACTTTTCAGGCAGCGGGAACCGCAGTCAGCAGTATAGGCACAGCCAGTCCGGCGTGGCCGGCGCACGAAATAAATGATGTCGCTCTTCTTTTTGTTGAGAGCACAGGCGGCCAAGCTGCAACTCTTTCTGCGCCGGCAGGATTCGTTGCACTAACAAACAGTCCGCAGGCTACGGGCGCCGGCACAGCAGGAACACGAATTACCGTGTTCTGGGCGCGCGCTACGTCCTCTTCAATGTCAACGCCTACTATTGCCGATGCCGGCAACCATGTTTACGCACAAATCATCACGTACAGGGGCGTAATCACCACCTGTAATCCTTTTGACATAACTGGCGGCGGCGTCAAGGCAGTGGCCAGCACATCTGTCACTGTGACTGGCGTCACAACAACAGTAGCAGACACGCTCATTGTTCAGGCTGTTGCGCGTGACAACGCATCGGCAGCAGCACAGTTCAATTCTCAGACAAATGCGAATCTAACGAGCATAGCCGAGCGCGCTGATGCAGGAACAGCTCAAGGCAATGGCGGCGGCTTTGCTGTATGGGATGGCGTCATGGCAGCAGCAGGCGCAACAGGGGATACTACCGCGAACATTGATAACTCTGTTGTCAATGCGTTCCTGACAATTGCCCTGAAGCCGCCAACCACTGGAATACCGGCTTACAAGTCAGAAGGGACTGCAGACAGCGGCACAGGCACAGCCACTCCTGCATGGCCTACTCATGCAATAGACGACCTTGCGCTTCTTTTTGTTGAGAGCGCCGGGGGCGAAGCTGTCACGCTTTCTGATGCCCAGGGATTCAGCGCAGTATTAAACAGTCCTCAGGCAACCGGCGCAGGCACAGCAGGAACACGGCTTTCTGTATTCTGGGCGCGCGCCACATCAACAAGTATGGCGGCGCCTACTGTTGCTGACCCCGGCAACCATGTTTACGCACAAATTTTAACCTACAGCGGCGTAACAACTTCCGGCGACCCGTGGAACGTAACAGGCGGCGGCGTCAAGGCAGTTGCCAGCACGTCTGTCACTGTGACCGGCGTTACAACCACAGTAGCAAACACACTTATTGTTCAGGCTGTTTCCAGGGACAACGACTCAGCAGCAGCAGCGTTCAGCGCTCAGACAAATGCAACCCTGTTATGCGTCAGCACTGATGAGCGAACCGATGCAGGAACAGCTTCAGGCAACGGCGGCGGTTTTGCTGTATGGGATGACGCGAAGCCAACAGCAGGCGCAACAGGGGATACTACCGTGACTGTTACGTCAAGCATTAACGCCTTTCTGACTATTGCCCTGAGGCCCCCTTCCTTCGGAGCGCCGAACAAGCTGGCATTTTTACAGCAACCGGGCAATACCATATTCAATAGCGCCATAACACCGGCTGTAACAGTAGAAATTCAGGATGTAGACGGAAACCGGGTTGCGACAGCAACAAATTCAGTCACCATAGCTATTGGCACTAACCCTGCGGGCGGAACCTTGAGCGGCACGCTAACTGTTAATGCTGTGGCAGGGGTGGCGACATTCAACGACCTGTCTATCAACAATGCTGGAGACGGCTACACACTAACGGCCAGTTCAGGCGGGCTGACCGGCGCCACCAGCAACGCGTTCAATATAACTACCGGAGCTTACGGCTTAACACAATGCGCGGGTTCGCGATTTGGCGGTGACCTGGGCTGCACTGCCAACGATGTTCAGATAACCAATATATCAGTTGTCGGCGGCCTTGCATCCTGCGAAGGCGGCAGCACCATCACAGTGGACCTTGCTATCACAGTCAATTCGGGATCGCCCAACCGTTATGACGTCGGCGTTTTTATTTCCAACGACGGCACAGACCCGCAGTTGGCCTCGGCTGCCAGTTGTACCGTGGGGATTCTGCCAACCACTGACCCTCCATTCCGTAACACAGACCCCGGACCGTGGAGCGGCACATTAGACATCTGCGGCGACGTCAACGGCACCATGAATGGCGGCACCGGCTCCGGCACTTTCACAATATATAACGTAAATATACTCTGCAAGTCCCTCACCGGAAGCGGGGGTAACTTATACATTCCATTCGTTGTGAGTTGGGATCAGCAATCAAGCCCCAGCGGTGCAACTTGCACATCCATCGCTAATCCGGTGCCGGGAACTGTATCCAAATGCAACGCTCCGCTTATCGCCCAAGGGACAGTCAATGTCGTGGTTCTGCCGACAATCACCAAGACCGATAACAAAACAACACTTTCACCCGGCGAAATCACCAACTATACTGTTGTCATCAGCAATACAACAGGCACTACATTAACCAACGTGGTCTTCAAAGACCCTGAAGTAACAGGCCTCACTGCCAACAGCGTAACCTGCTCCGGAGCAGCGTGTCCTTGTGCGAGCTGCAGCGTGGCTGCCATGCAGGGAGCGGGCATCACCATTCCCTCCTTGACCAACAACAGCAGCGTGACCTTTACAATTAACGCCACTGTGAGCCTAACTCCTCCTGCCACCTTCACTAATACAGCCACCGCCACCGTAGCAGACCCCGCAGCTACTCCTGAAGCCGACAGGACCGTGTCTGCCAGCGACAGTCAGGGCGGTAGCGGCAGCGGCAGCGGCGGCAGCAGAGTCAAAATCATCAAATGGCGCGAGGTTTTTCAGTAGAAAAAAAGGTATAATAACCTTACTAAGAGTTAGAGGGCCTTTATGGGAAAACTTACAATAGATATATCTGACGAGCTAATAAAACTCTTCCCCTCAAAAAAAGAGGCAAAGGAAGAGGCAAAGCAGGCTATGGTTTTTGACCTTGTAAGGCGGGGGAAAATATCTAAAGCAAGGGCTGCCGAGTTGCTCGGCATAAGCCTCTGGAACCTGCCCGAACTTCTCGCACAATACGATATACCGTGGTTTAATTACTCGCCCGATGATTTAAAACATGACGTTGAGACCTTGGAAGAATTATTAAAAGACAAAGGCAACTGATTGAGAATCGTCTGCGACTCCAGTCCCATTATCGCTCTTGAAAGAATCAACCATCTATGGCTATTGGAAAGCCTTGCAGAATAAATTTTTATACCCCATGGCGTAGCCAAAGAAATAAAAAGCAAAACAGGCATTAATCTTCCCCCGTATTTCAACATCATGGAAGTAAAAGACAAGGCTCTTGCAAAACAAATAAGAGAGAGTCTCCACTTAGGCGAGATTGAGGCAATCGCTTTGGCAGGTGAAATAAAAGCCGACCTTATAATCTTGGATGATAAAAAAGCGAGGGAATTTGCGGAAAAAGAAGGGCTGAAAGTAGCGGGACTTCTCGCCCTTTTGATAATCGCCAAAGAAAAAAGAATTATAGAAAGAGTAAAGCCAATAGTTGATGCGCTGAGAAAACACGGGTTCTTTGTCGGAGAAGACCTATATCTTGAGATATTAAAACTTTCCGGTGAGGTGTAGAAACTGATACAGTCGGCTGAACCTTGCCAATGGCGCGAGGTTATTCAGTAGGGATTACTTCTTCAGGCTTGCCGCTCCTGTCTGAGGGTCATAGCTGTATTTCGACATATCCATTTCCGCGCCGATTAATTCTTTAACATCATCAAGGGACTGAGGATACTTATCATTTAGAGCATGATACGCCTGAACAGCCTTTTTCACGGCGTCAAGGTTTGCTGTTTCTCCTGCCTTCTGTCCTTTTTTGTATGAGTCAATCATAATGTCGCCGTATTCGGAAACAGGGTTTTTGGGCTTTTCATCGCAAGCCATAAAAAAAGCTAAAACAGCGAAACCTAAAAATAACCTTTTCATGGAAATATAATATCACATTTTTAATCTTTATTATAAAATAGTTGGATGTGGGTGGTTTTTGCGTTAATATCAGCCTTCACTCTCGCAACAAGTGATGCGCTTACAAAGAAGGCTTTGAAAGACAGCAATGAATATCTTGTTGCATGGTTCAGGTTCTTCTTTTCACTCCCCCTGCTCCTGATTTTATGGATTTTCATTCCGACACCGAAACTTGATGCGGAATTTTACAGGGTCTTTGCAATCGCTCTGCCGCTTGAGATTGTGACAATTATCCTTTATATAAAGGCTTTAAGGGTTTCGCCTTTGAGCCTAACGCTTCCGTTCCTTGCGATAACGCCCGTTTTCTTAATCTTCATCTCCTATCTGCTTGTAGGAGAAAGGGTCTCATTCATGGGAGGCATAGGAATATTCCTGATTGCGGCAGGAAGCTATACCCTGAATATTGATAAGATTAGGGAAGGCATATTTGAACCTTTCAAAAGCATCCCGAAAGAAAAAGGCTCTGTCTTTATGATAGGCGTTGCTCTGATTTACTGTTTCACCGCATCGCTCGGCAAGATTGCGATAGAGCATTCCTCTCCTCTGTATTTTGTAATAACCTATTACATAGCCCTGACAATTTGTTTTGCGCCCATAGCCTTCTGGATGGGCAGAAAGGAACTGGGAGTTTTTTTCAGAGACAAACAATTTAGGAAGCTTGTCCTGCCCGGTGTTTTTTTTGCCGTCATGGCGGCAGCACACATGCTTGCAATGAGCCTTACGAAAGTGGCTTATATGATTTCAGTGAAAAGGTTAAGCCTGATTATCGGGATAATGTACGGCTACTTTCTTTTCAGGGAAGAAAATATTAAAGAAAGATTCCTCGGCGCAGCCCTCATGCTGATAGGCTTTGTGCTAGTGGTAACGGCTTTGTAATGAGTGTTCAGTGACAGTGAACTGTGCCAGTAACTGACACTAAACACTTACACTGACGCTGTTTCTACTGCGGGCTCTGTTATCGGATATACACTTATCTTGAGCATTGAGCGGTTCTTCCTCTCAAATGTAACCTTGCCGTCAACCTTTGCAAACAGAGTGTCATCAGTTCCTTTTCCGACATTAAAACCCGGGTGAAACTTTGTGCCCCTCTGCCTTACAATGATATTGCCTGCGCGGACTACCTGTCCGCCGTATATCTTAACGCCGAGACGCTGCGACTCGCTGTCTCTGCCATTTCTTGAACTTCCTACGCCTTTTTTATGCGCCATCTTTTCCTCCGATTAATATCTCGTTTATCTTCAGGGCTGTATACTGCTGCCTGTGGCCGTTGGTTTTCCTGTATACCTTTCTCGGCCTCTGCTTATGAACAATGACCTTGTCTCCTTTTACGGCTCCTATTACCTCAGCCTTAACCTCTGCGCCCTTTACATAGGGTTTTCCAAGCTTGCTTTTCTTATCAATTATTGCAAGCACCTTATTGAGCGACACAGCAGAGCCGGCTGCTTCAGCCATCTTGTCCACCTTTATAGTGTCGCCTGATGAGACTTTATATTGCTTTCCGCCTGTCTCTATAATTGCATACATGATTTTCATTACCTCCGGAATGTTTATTAAACACTATCTGCCGTGAAAAAGTCAAGAAACTGTCACGCATACCGAGGGGATGGTATTTTAGCTGTTGCCGGAACCTTTGAGCGATATCAGAGAATTTTTGGTAACAAATCTCGGCGAAGTGGAAGATAAGCAATTTCAACTGTCTGAGCCGTAGGCGAGTTTTGAAATTGCCTGTAACAAGCCTTAGATTTGTCAAAAATTCTCTGCAAAAAGCGAAAAGGGTTCGGCAACAGATTCAGAACTGCTACTCCCCGAGATACGCCTTCTTTACCTCTTCACTGTTCAAAAGTTCCTTCCCCTGCCCGTGCATCTTTATCCTGCCGTTTTCAAGGACATATCCCCTGCCTGAAAGATTCAACGCTGCATGAGCATTCTGTTCGACAAGCAGGATTGTAACTCCTTCCTGATTTATTTCCTGTATCGCCTTAAATATCCTGCTCACTATTATCGGCGCAAGCCCCAATGACGGCTCATCAAGAAGAAGGAGTTTCGGCTCTGACATCAAGGCCCTTGATATTGCAAGCATCTGCTGCTCTCCGCCGCTCAGGGTGCCTCCCATTTGTCTCTCGCGCTCCCTCAGAACAGGAAACATCTCATAGACTTTATCGAATTGCGATTTTAGTTTTTTGTTTTTATTTGTCCGGCTTCCGACTGTATATGCTCCCATTTCAAGATTTTCCTTTACGGTGAGCCTTGGGAATATCCTCCTTCCTTCAGGCACATGGCTTATCCCCCTTTCAACAATGCTGTGAGGCGGCATATCGGAGATGTCACTTCCGATAAAAGATATTGTTCCTGCCTTAGGCTTTAATATGCCGGATATGGCCATCAGCGTCGTGGATTTTCCGGCGCCGTTGTTTCCTATAAGGCATACTATCTCGCCCTGATTTACTTTCAGCGTAATGCCTTTCAACGCCTCTATCGGGCCGTAGAATGTGTGTATGTCATTAAGCTCAAGCATAAATCATCACAGATGCATGATACACGATTCATGATTCATGATATTTTTTATCCTGTATCTTGCATCCTGCATCTTGTATCTTGTCTCCTAATGTTCCTTGCCAAGATACGCCTCTATGACCATAGAATTGCTCTTTATCTCAGAAGGAGTTCCTTCCGCAATCTTAACGCCATGGTCCAGGACCACAATATTCTCCGAAATTCCCATCACAACCTTCATATCATGCTCTATAAGAATTATCGTCTTGCCGAGTTCCTGCAGCTTTTTAATAAGTCCCATCATCTCTCCTGTCTCCTGAGGATTCATACCTGCCGTCGGCTCATCAAGAAGTATAAGCCTCGGCTCTGTTGCAATCGCCCTCGCTATCTCAAGCCTCTTCTGGCTTCCGTACGGAAGACTGCCTGCAATAGTGTCAGAATATGCCTCAAGCCCGACGAGTTCAAGATATTCAAGCGCCTTTTCCCTTATTGTCTTTTCTTCGTTCCTGAAGCTGCTGCTCCTTATAATTGCTGACAGGAATCCGGACTGTGTCCTGCAGTGCTGCGACACCATAACATTCTCAATGACAGTCATCTCCTTGAACAGCCTTATATTCTGAAAGGTCCTTGCCACGCCCAGCTTCACAATGCTGTCCCGCCCCAGGCGGGTTATCTCCCTGTCAAAAAAACTTATCGCGCCCTTTGTCGGCCGGGTTATTCCTGTAAGGCAGTTAAAGAGTGTTGTCTTCCCTGCGCCGTTAGGCCCGATGATGCTCATGATAGAGCCTTCCTTAACCCTGAACCTGACTTCCTCTATCGCTCTTATCCCGCCAAAATGTTTTGTGAGGTCTCTAACTTCTAAAAGATACACCCTTCCCTCCCATCAACCCCTGCGGCCTGAATATCATAAGCATGACAAGCCCGCTGCCAAGCGCAAGCATGCGGTATAACTGAACTTCCCTGAGCATTTCAGGGAGCATAACGAGTATTATGGCCCCTAATATTACACCGGGGATGCTTCCCAGCCCTCCGAGTATCACCATGCAGAGTATCAGAACAGACTCCATGAATGTGAAACTCTCAGGAGACACAAACTGCATCTTAGCGGCAAAGAGAACTCCTGCAAGCCCGGCCCAGAATGCTCCGAATGCAAATGAATAAAGCTTGTATGCTGTTGTATTTATCCCTATGGAAGATGACGCAATCTCATCCTCCCTTATCGCTATCCAAGCCCTTCCAATCCTTGATGCGGCCACCCTTCTTATTATGAATACGGCAAGCAGCACAAATATAATGATGAAATAATAGAACTGTCCCAGCCTGCTTATCTGCATTCCGAAAATATGCGGCGGCTCAATCCCGCCGATTCCGTTCGGCCCCTTAGTAAAAGAATCCCAGTTATTCAGCACAAGCCTCACAATTTCTCCAAAGCCGAGAGTCACTATGGCAAGATAATCTCCCTTCAGCCTCAATGCAGGAATAGCGAGTATGAATCCCGATAAAGTTACAAGCATGACTGAAAGAGGCAGAGACGCCCAGAAACCTATTCCCAGCTTTGTATTGAGCAGCGCATACGAATATGCGCCTATCGCATAGAAAGCGACAAAGCCGAGGTTTAATAATCCGGTAAAACCCACAACTATATTCAGGCCCTGCGCCAGTATTATGTAGATGCCTGAAAGCACTGCGATGTCAATCAGATAATCATGCCCGTAAAAAGGCAGGGCCATGACAACGACAGACATGAGAAGAGTCAGAGCAATTGAACGGGTTTTTGATTCCGGCAGTTTTATCCTGATTCTGCCTGAGATGAATTTTTTTAGACTGCTTAAAAGCCCTTTTATTTTTCCGGCATAGTTTTTAAATACCCTTAGCAGAGAAACCGCTGCAAACAACACTATGAAGAGAACCCCCGCAGCTTCTAAACCCTTAAACGGAAGGAAAAGCAGCGCCAGCCATAAGGCTATAAAAATCGGTGAATGGGTGAATCGGTGAATGGGTGAATCGGCAAATCTGTGAATAGGCGCTTTTTTCATACTTTTTCTTCCTGTGTTTTTCCGAACAGGCCTGAGGGTTTAATAAACAGAATGATAATCAATATGATAAATGCGTATGCATCCTTGTATTCGCTTGATATATAAGCTGCGCTGAAGCTCTCAATAAGGCCAAGCAGGATTCCGCCGAACATTGCGCCGGGAATGCTTCCTATGCCGCCGAGCACGGCTGCCGTGAATGCCTTAATTCCCGCTATATAGCCGATGGAATAATTCACAAGGCCGTAATACGCCGCAACCATAAGGCCGGCAACTGCGGCAAGGCCTGAACCTATGATAAAGGTCGCTGATATTACGGTATTTATGTTTATTCCGACGAGCGACGCCATCACCTTATCCTGCGCAACAGCCCTCATTGCCTTGCCCATTCTTGTCTTTGTTATAAACAGATTCAAAGAGAGCATCAGGACTGCCGAGGCCGCCATTATGAAAATTTGCGTATATGTAACTCTTGCTCCGATAAATTCCATTCCTGCCTTTTCAAAAAGATTCGGGAAAATCTTGTCGGTTGCTCCCTGCGTAAGCATCACATAATTCTGGAGGAATATTGACACGCCTATTGCGCTTATCAAGGGGCTGAGCCTCGGCGCATTTCTCAACGGCCTGTATGCAATCCTTTCTATTGTAAAGCCATAGGCTGAACAAAAGATTACGGAGAGGACAAACGTCAGAATCAGCGCAAGAGGAAGGCTGTACGATGTAAGCCCTATTGCCGTGAAAAAACCAAGGAATATAATTCCGAGATATGCGCCGAGCATATAAATCTCGCCGTGGGCAAAGTTTATAAGCTCAAGTATGCCATAAACCATTGTATAGCCGAGAGCTATGAGTGCATACACTCCGCCGAGCGTAAGGCCGTTGATTAACTGCTGGGTGAACACAGGAGATTTTAGCAGAAAAAAGAGTTCTTTTTAAATACCTCTTCCATTTTTCATCCAAAAGTTTATAAAATACATATTCAAATTACGCTCAAGGAGGTTGCCAATGGCAAGAAAGAACTATTTTTTTACTTCTGAATCTGTAACTGAGGGCCATCCCGATAAGATAGCCGACCAGATATCAGATGCAATTCTTGATGCGATAATTGCTCAGGACCCGGTTGCAAGAGTGGCGTGCGAGACTCTTGTGACAACAGGACTGGCGTTTGTCGCAGGCGAGATTTCAACAACATGTTATGTCCATATACCTGACATCGTTAGAGAAACCATTAAGAACATAGGTTACACAAGAGCAAAATACGGTTTTGATTATGAAACCTGCTCGGTAATAACATCTATTGACCAGCAGTCCGGCGATATAGCCATGGGTGTTGACACAGGCGGCGCAGGAGACCAGGGACTGATGTTCGGCTTTGCTTGCAATGAAACAGAAGAGCTTATGCCCTTGCCGATAATGCTTGCGCATAAGATTGCAATGCGGCTTTCGGAGGTCAGAAAAAATGATGTCCTTCCCTATCTGAGGCCTGACGGAAAATCTCAGGTTACAATTGAATACAAGGACGGGAAGCCCTTCAGGATAGACACAATCGTAGTCTCTTCTCAGCATAGCCCTGACGTGCATATGAAAGATATGAAGGAAGACATCATCGAAAAAGTCATCAAGCCTGTTGTCCCGAAGAAACTCCTTGATGAGGAAAATGTGAAATACTACATTAACCCCACAGGACGTTTCGTTGTCGGAGGCCCTATGGGTGATACAGGGCTGACAGGGAGAAAAATAATAGTTGACAGCTACGGTGGCGTAGGCAGCCACGGAGGGGGATGCTTCTCCGGAAAAGATCCAACGAAAGTGGACCGCTCAGGCGCCTATGTTTCGAGGTACATAGCCAAGAATATCGTTGCATCAGGCATAGCAGACAGGGTTGAAGTTCAGCTTGCATATGCCATCGGCATCCCCGAACCTGTCTCCATTCTTGTTGACACTTTTGAGACCGGCAAGATTGCGGAGGATAAAATCGTAAAACTGATAAGGAAAAACTTTAACCTGACTCCAAAGGGGATAATTGAACACCTGAACCTGAGGAGGCCCATATTCAAAAAGACTGCCGCATACGGACATTTCGGCAAGAATGACCCTGACTTCACATGGGAGAAAACAGATAAGGCGGATGCCTTGAAAAAAGAGGCAGGAATATAATAAACTGGCGAATAGGTGAGTGGGTGAATAGGTGAATAGGTAAAAAAATCAAAATTCAAAAAATAAAATCAAGGAAAGGATATAGATGATAAAGCACGACGTAAAGGATATTAAACTCGCACAAAAAGGTAAGCTGAGAATTGAATGGGCTGCTAAAGAGATGCCTGTTCTTAAGAGCATCAAAGAGCGGTTCAGAAAGGAAAAACCTCTCAAAGGCGTAAGGCTTGCCGCATGCCTGCATGTAACCACCGAGACTGCGAACCTTGCTGAAACTCTGAAGGCAGGCGGAGCGCAGGTATATCTGTGCGCATCAAATCCATTAAGCACACAGGATGACGTTGCCGCATCGCTCGTTAAGAACTCAGGTATTTCTGTTTTTGCTATAAAAGGAGAAGACCACAAAACTTATTACAGGCATATAATGGACGCCCTGTCCCTTAAGCCGAACATAACGATGGATGACGGAGCCGACATTGTTTCAACGCTCCATACAAAGAAAAAAGAACTCCTCAAGCACCTGTTAGGCGGGACAGAAGAGACAACCACAGGCGTTATAAGGCTGAGGGCCATGGCTGAAAAGGGGATTTTGAAATACCCAATCATTGCTGTTAATGACGCATATACAAAATATTTGTTTGACAACCGTTACGGCACGGGACAGTCAACCATAGACGGAATAATGCGGGCTACAAACAGGCTGATTGCCGGCTCAATATTCGTTGTCGCAGGCTACGGGTGGTGCAGCAAAGGCATAGCGATGAGGGCCAAGGGCATGGGAGCAAAGATAATTATCACAGAGGTCAATCCTCTTCGCGGCCTTGAAGCTACTATGGACGGATTTGATGTTATGCCCATGAGAGATGCAGCGCGAATCGGAGACATATTCGTTACAGCCACCGGAGACATTAACGTCATATACAAAGAATGCTTTAATCTGATGAAGGACGGCGCCATTTTCTGCAATTCAGGGCATTTCAATGTTGAGATAGCTATAGACGCCCTTAAGAAAATGTCAAAGTCAAGAAGAACAATAAGGGATTTCGTGGAAGAATACACTCTCAGGAACGGCAAAAGGGTATATCTCCTCGGAGAGGGGCGGCTTATTAATCTTGCAGCGGCAGAGGGGCATCCTTCCGCTGTTATGGACATGAGCTTTGCAAACCAGGCCTTGTGCGCGGAATATATGGTGAAAAACTACAAGAAGCTGGAAAGAAAAGTTTACAGCGTCCCTGGGAAAATAGATGCCGAAATAGCAAAGCTGAAACTCAGATCCCTGGGAATCAGGATAGATGCGCTTACTCCGGAGCAGAAAAAATATCTTGAGAGCTGGGAGATGGGGACATAAAATCAGGATACAAGATTCAGGATACAGGATGCAGTATTAAAAAATGTATCGTGAATCGTGCATCATGAATCGTGCATCATGAGAAAAGTTGAAATATACGACACAACGCTGAGGGACGGTTCTCAGGCAGAAGATATTGCATTCTCTGTTGAGGACAAACTCAGGATTACCGGGAGGCTTGATGAACTCGGGGTGCGTTATATTGAGGGAGGCTGGCCCGGCTCAAACCCAAAAGACGCAGACTACTTTAAAAAGTCAAAAAAACTGAAGCTGAAAAATTCCATGGTAGTTGCATTCGGCAGCACACACAGGCCCAAACACAAAGCTAAAGATGACGCAAACATAAAGGCGCTTATCGCATCAGAAACTCCTGTAATAACCATATTCGGAAAGACATGGGATTTTCACATAAAAGAATCCCTTATGATAACGCCTTCAGAAAACCTTGAGATAATCCATAATTCAGTGGCCTATCTTAAAAAATACGCGGACAAGGTATTTTTTGATGCGGAACACTTCTTTGACGGATACAAGGGCAATCCGTCCCTTGCATTGAAGTGCCTCATTGCCGCACAGGATGCAGGCGCGGACTGTCTCGTGCTATGCGACACAAACGGAGGCACAATGCCTGATGAGATGCAAAAAATAGTTGCCGGCGTCATTAAAAAAACAAAAGCGCCCATCGGGATACATACGCATAATGACTCTGAATGCGCAGTGGCAAATTCAATAATTGCTGTGGAGTTAGGCGCATCTCAGGTACAGGGGACAATAAACGGCCTTGGAGAAAGATGCGGAAACGCCAACCTCTGCTCCATAATCCCGAATCTTAATCTCAAACTCGGGATAAAATGCATTACTGACACACAGATGAAAAAGCTCAGGGACATTTCAAGGTTCGTAACTGAGATATCAAACCTGAGGCATTTTAAGCGCCAGCCTTTTGTCGGAGACAGCGCCTTCGCGCATAAGGGCGGAGTGCATGTGAGCGCAGTGATGAAAAGGCCTGAGACATACGAGCATATAAAACCCGAACTTGTGGGAAACTCGCACAGAGTCTTAATCTCAGACCTTGCAGGGAAAAGCAACATCCTCAGAAAGGCAAAGGAATTTAATATCCACATAGAGCCGGATTCCCCGCAGCTTCAGGACATATTAAACAGATTGAAGGATCTCGAGCATCAGGGCTTTCAGTTTGAAGGGGCGGAGGCGTCATTTGAGCTTCTTCTCAAAAAGGCGCTCGGGCTGCACAGAAAATTCTTTGACCTTATCGGGTTCAGGGTAATTGTAGAAAAAAGAAAAGAAGGCGAGATCCCTCTGACCGAGGCTACAATAATGGTAAGGGTCGGAGGGAAAACCGAGCACACTGCCGCATCAGGGAGCGGGCCTGTGAATGCGCTTGACAACGCCCTGAGAAGCGCCCTTGATAAGTTCTATCCGGAACTAAAAAATATAAAACTTCACGATTACAAAGTAAGGGTGCTTACGGCAGGCAAGGGAACATCCGCAAGAGTCAGAGTGCTTGCGGAATCAGGAGATGAAAAAAACAGGTGGAGCACTGTCGGCGTATCGGAGAACATTATAGAGGCGTCATGGCAGGCATTGGTTGACAGTATTGAATACAAGCTGCTGAAGGAAGAAGAGTAAACCATTTCATCTTAAAAATGATGACTGCTGATAAACTTTTTGAAAACGGGATAGCCCTTTTAAGACATAACCCGCTATCAGCGCTATCACATTTTGAAAAGGCCTATGCCATTAAAAAAACACCTACCGTACAGTCATACATGGGAATGTGTATAGCAATTGAAAGGGGAAAGATTTCATACGGACTTGCGCTCTGCAATGATGCAATCACGCAGGAACCCAAGAATCCGGTTCACTATCTGAATCTCGGCAAGATATTCCTGAAAACCGGCAGAAAAACAGATGCAGTAGAGATATTCAGGAAAGGGCTCTCTTTCGGAGATGACGTTGAGATAAAAGCAGTGCTTGAAGTCCTCGGGACAAGGAAAAAACCTGCCTTGCCTTTTCTGCAACGGGACAATCCTATCAATAAGTATATAGGGATGCTCTTGAACAGGTTCAGGCTGCAATAGCCCTTCATTTCTTTTTATCAAGCGCCTCTTTAATGAACCCAAAAGTAATTATGCCTGTTTCGACGTGATTTCAGTATGCTTTATCATCACGTATTTTGTTGTGCGATGCCAGGATACGAAGCAGCCCGCTTACGCTCGGTGACATCCCTGATTATCCCGACAGAATGCCACCTGCCTTTAATTTGAATTCCTGATATAGAGAGCTCAACAGGAATTTCCGCGCCGCCCTTTTTAAGAGCGAATACCTCGTATGTCTTTCCGATCAACGGCCCCTCGCCTGTTTTAGCAAACCTGCTGAATGCAATTGTATGCGCTTCTCTGTATCTATCGGGAATAATAAGAGTTATATTCTTTTCAATGACCTCCTCAGCGCTGTAGCCTAATATCCGCTCTGCGGCAAGATTCCAGAAACAAACCTTTCCTTCATCATCGATCAGAATAATAGCATCCGCTGCGGTGCGCGTGATAGCGCTCAATTTATTTTCGCTTTCACGAAGAGACTCCTCCGCCTGCCTGCGCGCGGTAATATCGGTAATCATGCCCAAAATGCCGACATACTGCCCCTTTTTGTCGAACAAGGCGCTTGTGGACGCTATTGCCCACAAGTCCGCGCCGTCTTTACGCCGAAACCTAATGTCATGCTGCTTTTTGATTCCCTTGCTGCGGCGTTCCAGAAAAAGATCCGCCTCCGTTCCGGTTTTATCGGCCATGAATTCAGATAGACGCTTGCCGAGCAGCTCATCCACAGTATATCCAAACATCTCGGCTATTCTATTATTGGCAAAGATAATCACCGCTTCGGCATTGATTAGCAACACCCCTTCCATTGCAGTTTCAATAATATTGCGGTAACGCTCTTCGCTCTCTATGATTCTTCTCTCTATGTCCTTCCGCTCTATGGCATATCTCAGGCTGCGCACAAGAAGACTGCTGTCAATCAGCCTTTTAAAAAGATAATCCTGAGCTCCGCGATGAATCGCATTAAAGCCAACTGCTTCATCCGCTAGCCCTGTAAATACGACTATAGGTATTTCAGGCGCATGGGCGCGCGCTTTATCAAGGGTTTCAAGCCCCTGGCTATCAGGCAACCCGAGATCGAGAAGGAGCAGATCGAAGGATTTTTCACTGAGAAGTTTCAACCCATCGCCGAGTTTCTCTGCAGCCGTAATTTCGAAACCACCCTTTGCAGGGGACAGTATTTCCTTTATCAGGCGCACATCGCCGGGGTTGTCCTCAATCAGCAATATTCTAATCTTTTCTCCCATTATTTATTATTCCTGTTTGGCGGCAGCTTTACTATTGTAAACCAGAAATCTTCTATTGCCTTCACGACATTTAAAAACTGATTCAGGTCCATCGGCTTTGTAATAAAACAATTCGCATGAAGATTATAGCTCTTTATAATATCCTCGTCATTTTTTGATACTGTGAGTATCACAACAGGAATTTGCTTTAGATTCTCATCAGCCTTAATGTCGGCAAGCACCTCATGGCCGCTCTTCTTCGGTAGATTCAGGTCCAGAAGTATCATGTCCGGCCTCGGAACATCTTTATATTTGCCTTCGCGGCGAAGAAAGGCTAAAGCGTCAACCCCGTCATAAACGACATGAAGATCATTTTTAACCTTCGCCTCTTTCAAAACTTCTTGGATTAATCTCACATCTCCAGGATTGTCCTCTACCAATAAAATAACAATCGGTTTTCCATTATCCCTGTTATTCATGTTTTCCCGTTCTCCTTTATGGGAATTGTAAAATAAAAAATTGTTCCTTTCCCAATCTCCGACTCAAAATATATTTTGCCGCCGTGTTTTTCAACAATGCGCCTGCATATCGAAAGGCCTATGCCGACACCCGGATACTCTCTTCCATGCAATCTCTGAAAGATATTGAAGATCCTTTCTTTATATTCCTGAGCGATACCGATGCCGTTATCTTTTACTGAGAAAAGCCATTCCGCATCTTTCCGTTCCGCCGAGATATGAATATAAGGCGGTTTTTCGCTTTTGAATTTTATCGCATTTGCTATTAAATTCTGAAATAACTGAATGAGCTGATTCTCATCTCCTCTAATAACCGGCAGGCTGCCTGCGGTTATAACAGCTCCATTCTCCTCGATTATGATCTTAAGATTTGAAATTGCATTTCCGAGAATCTCCGCAGCATTCACATCTTCAAAAGGCTTTCCCCTGGTCTCTACTCTTGAATATGCCAAAAGGCCCATAATCATATCCTGAAGACGGTTTGCTCCATCAACTGCAAAGGTTATAAATTCATCAGCATCTTTATCGAGTTTCCCTCTATAACGCCTTTCTATCAACTGAAGGTAACTGGCTATCATTCTCAAAGGCTCCTGAAGGTCGTGGGATGCAATGTAAGCAAACTGCTGAAGCTCCTCATTGCTTCTTTTCAGCTCGGCAACTGTACGCTTAATCTCCTCTTCAGCCTTTTTGCGCCTGGCATCGGCTAAATTGATGGATCTGAAATAGTCCCTTATAAGCAGCACTCCCAGCAGCATCAAAATGGAGATAATCAGGGCAATAACTTCGGGAATGTCAAGGCTCACGTGCTTGCCTGTCGTCAGTATGGAAATAAACGATACTATGCGGCGCCATGCCATCAAAAACAATGCCGTAGAGATTAGAATCCACGCCAGCTTTCTGCCCGTTATGCGAATCAGCAGCAGGGCGTATATTGCAGCCGTCAATTGCAGCCCGATAGAGACCATGAATAGAATATTGGAAATCATGTTATTTCATCGTCGAACGCAAATTCCACACGGTTTCGTCCGTTGTTTTTTGCCCGATATAGGGCAGAGTCTGCAGCCCGGACAATGGCATCCGCATCACATCTCCTTTCCTTGCCGCTCGCTGCGACACCGAGACTAATAGCGACCGGTATCATACCCTCGGATGTATCCATACTACTGCTGTTTATGGATATACGAAGTCTTTCCGCAGCGGCTGCAATGTATTGTCTGTCGCATGCCGGAAGAACGACCATAAACTCCTCTCCGCCATAGCGGCCCATGGCGTCGTAAGACCGTACAGTAGAAAGCATCCTTTTGGCGGACATACGAAGCACCGCGTCTCCAGCCAGGTGGCCGTAAGTATCATTGATACTCTTGAAATGATCTATGTCAGCCATGATCACACTGACGCATCCACCTTCCCGTTCGGCCCTGGCCAGTTCCTGCTGCAGGATACGGCGGATTTCATTATGGTTCCATAGCCCTGTCAGAGGGTCGTGGAGCGAAAGTTCCTTTGTTTCCTCATAGAGCCTTGCATTCTCAATCGCTATTCCCATCTGATTTCCTATCGCAGCCATCAGTTTCACTTTTTCTTCATCTATTTCAGCGTCAACAGGCATATGAAGGTCTAAAACTCCCTCAACCCTGTCTTTTGTTTTAAACGGAACAACAAAGTGCCCGTGAGGAGTTGAATCAGGAAACATAATTTTATGCCTGCTGTCTTTTTCAGCATTTGCCGAGATGAGAATTTCTCCTGTTTTTGCAACAATGCCGCAGAGACAATCTCCTACCATCATGTCCTTGTGCAAATCCAGAAACTCCCCTGAATGGCCCAAATGCGCAGCCAATCTCATCCGGTTGCCTTCAACGACAAATATCATGCCTTTATCAACAGTAAATACTTCAAGTTTAGAAATCGCGTTCAAGACCTCTCCAAGCAGTTTGTCCATACGTATTGACTTGCTTATTACTGAAGAGACCTTATACAGAGCCGACACCTCCAAATGCCTCTGGCGGAGATGCTCATTTGCAACAGAAAGTTCCGATGTGCGTTCTTTCACCGTTTGTTCTAACTCGTCATGAGCCTTCCGAAGCGCTTCTTCCGCCTTTTTGCGCCTGGCATCGGCTAAATTGATGGATCTGAAATAGTCCCTTATAAGCAGCACTCCCAGCAGCATCAAAATGGAGATAATCAGGGCAATAACTTCGGGAATGTCAAGGCTCACGTGCTTGCCTGTCGTCAGTATGGAAATAAACGATACTATGCGGCGCCATGTCATCAAAACCATTGCAGTAGAGATTAAAATCCACGCCAGCTTCCGGCCTGTTGTGCGAACCAGCAGCAAGGCGTATATTGCAGCCGCCAATTGCAGCCCGATAGACAGCAGAAACAAGATTAGGGGAATCATGTCATTTCATCGTTGAACGCAACTTCCGCACGGTTATGGCGTCCTCCTCACAGCTCCTTATTTCTTTACGTATAGTATCTTCTCCTCCGCTAAGAATATACTATCACAAACCATATTGCATATCCACTGTCAATTCCCTGAATTCTTCTGAAAATCCTGCCCTGCTGCCGTTCAAGATTTTTCAAAACATAGTATGTTAAAATGCTATTGCTATGGAGGAAATAGGCACAGTAAAAAGTACAACCGGGGTTTTTGCAAAAGTCTCAGTCCCTAAAAAGAGCGTGTGTGAAGGCTGCACGGCAGGCACATGCAAGCCTGATGAACAGTCCATGGAGATTGATGCAGTAAACAAGGCAGGCGCAAAGGCAGGGCAGAGGGTCAGGGTTGTCATAAAGTCATACACATACCTCAAAGGTTCAATTCTTGTTTACGGCATTCCCGCAATAGCTCTGATTGCAGGCGCTGTTCTTGGAAAAGAAATTTTCAGCCGTCAGTTTAAAGATACAGATCCCGACATACTGTCAGCAATATTCGGTTTCGGTTTATTCCTGGTTGCCTTTTTAGGCATCAAGATATGGAGCCTGAAAGCAGATAAAAAAACGGAAACAAAGCCTGTTATAGAAGAAATACTTGAATAAAATCTAAATTAAAGGCTGGTGAATGGGTGAATAGGTGAATGGGTAAATGGTTTTGCGATTCACCGATTCACCAGACAGCGATTCACCTATTTTCAATTTTAATTTTTAAATTTTTAATTTTATGACAAGGGGGGGGGGGTATGGCTAATTTTGATGTTAACAAAATCCGGAATGTCGCTGTAATTGCGCATGGCGGCGCGGGAAAAACATCTCTGACCGAGGCAATGCTTTTTAATTCAGGTTCTATTGACAGGCTCGGCAGGATTGAAGAAGGCAACACAACGACTGACTGCGAACCCGAAGAAATATCAAGAAAGATAACCATTACATCGGCTTTCGGCTTCTGCAGCTGGGACGGCCACCGCATAAACCTGATTGATACCCCCGGATTCATAAATTTTGTAGAAGACACCAGAGGAAGCCTCAAGGCTGTTGACGGCGCTGTCGTTATAGTCAGCGCCCTGTCAGGCGTTAAGGCAGAAACAGAGAAGGTCTGGAAATACGCCTGTGAATATGAAATCCCGAGAATAGTTTTTATAAACAAGATGGATAAAGAATCAGCCAACTTCCCAGGCGCCCTTGATGAACTTGCACAGTCTTTCGGCACAGAAGGCGTTCCATTGCAGATACCTATAGGTTCAGGAGAAACTTTCAGCGGAATAATCAATCTCATTAACATGAAAGCATACCAGTTTTCGGGCGGCAAGGCAGCGGAATCAGACATACCCCCTGATATGCTGTCCGAGGCGCAGGGATACAGGAAAAAACTTGTAGAAAAGATTGCTGAATCAGAAGACGCGCTTCTTGAAAAGTATCTTGAAGGCGGCGAACTGATGCAGGAAGAAATTATAAGGGGGATTAAAGAAGGGTCTCTGTCAAGAAGATTTATTCCAGTTGTATGCGGCTCGGCAACCAAAAACATGGGCATCCCTCAACTCATGGATGCAATAATACTCTGCCTGCCCTCTCCCCATGACCTCGTAAGAATTTTTCCCATTAAAGGCAAAAATCCGAAAGACTCAAAAGACGCGCAGAGAAAGCCTGATGAAAAAGAGCCGTTCTCCGCATATGTTTTTAAGACGATAGCAGACCCTTATGCGGGAAAGCTGTCTGTATTCAGAGTCTATTCAGGCGCGCTGAAGGCTGATTCAACTGTGCTGAATGCAACAACAGGAGCGAAAGAAAGAATAGGGCAGATATTCTATCTCCTCGGCAAAAAGCAGGTACCGGCAAGCAGTTTAGGGCCCGGCGAGATCGGAGTTGTGTCAAAACTCAAAGAGACAAACACCGGAGACACGCTTTCTGATGAGGCTCATCCCATTGTATTTGAGAAAGTTAAATTTGCAGAACCGATAATCTCCTATGCTATAGCCCCGAAAAGCAAAGGAGACGAAGAAAAAGTCAGCACAGGCATTCACAGGATGCTTGAAGAAGATCCGACCATTAAATTTCACAGGGATGAAGAGACAAAAGAGATGATACTCTCAGGCATGGGACAGGTGCATCTTGAAGTTGCGCTTGAAAGGTTGAAAAGGAAGTTCGGGGTTGAGGTTGTCATGAAAACTCCGAAGATTCCATACAGGGAGACAATCAAGGCTTCATCCGATGCGCAGGGCAGGTATAAAAAACAGTCAGGCGGAAGAGGACAGTACGGAGACTGCCGGATAAAGATAGAGCCGATGCCAAGAGGCAAGGGCTTTGAGTTTGTCGATAATATAGTCGGAGGAGCAATACCAAGGCAATATATACCTGCCGTAGAAAAAGGAATTGTAGATGCAATGCACGAAGGGATAATTGCCGGCTATCCTATGGTGGATGTAAGGGTAACGCTTTATGACGGCTCATATCATACAGTGGATTCATCGGAAATGGCGTTTAAGATTGCAGGCTCATTGGGTATAAAAAAGGCTGTTGAAAATGCAAAGCCGATACTCCTTGAACCCGTGATGAAAGTGGAGATAACAACTCCTGATGAGGCCCTCGGCGCAGTTATAGGCGACCTCAATTCAAAGAGGGGCAAGGTTCAGGGAGTTGAATCACAGGCAAGAAACCAGAAGATAACAGCGTTAGTGCCTATGTCTGAGATGCTGACATATGCAAACCAGCTCCACAGCCTCACATCAGGAAGGGGGCTCTATTCAATGGAGTTCTCGCATTACGAAGAAATGCCTTCACACCAGGCGCAGAAGATAATCGCTGATAAGGCTGCGCAGAAAAAAGAAAAAGCAGAAGAGAAATAAGACAAGGGGAGCATTTCCTGACATGGCAAAAGACATAAAGGACACACTCAATCTTCCACAGACAGGGTTTCCCATGAAGGCAAACCTTACAAAGAAAGAGCCTGAAATGCTCAAATTCTGGGAAGAGAATAAGATATACGAAAGGCTGCAAAATAAAAATTCAGCCGGCAAGCACTACATCCTTCATGACGGCCCTCCGTATGCCAACGGCCACATCCATATCGGTCATGCGCTTAATAAGATACTCAAGGACATAATCGTAAAATTCAAATCAATGCAGGGGTTTTATTCGCCATACGTTCCGGGCTGGGACTGCCACGGTCTTCCGATAGAGCTTCAGGTGGATAAAAACCTCGGAGAAAAAAAGGACAAGGTTGACATCCTTGAGAAAAGAAAGCTTTGCAGGGAATACGCAGAAAAATTCGTGGACATTCAGAGGGAGGAATTCAAGAGGCTCGGAGTTATGGGAGACTGGGCAGAGCCGTATCTCACAATGTCATACGGATATGAAGGGACTATTGTCAGGGAATTTGCAGAATTTGTAAAAAAAGACTATGTATATAAAGGCAAGAAACCTGTGCACTGGTGCCCATCCTGTGTCACTGCATTAGCAGAGGCAGAGGTGGAATATGCTGACAAAGAATCGCTGTCTGTATTTGTAAAGTTCGGAGTTAAGAGTTCTGAGTTCAGAGAGAAAATGCCATCCATTTCAGGCAAGAATGTCTTTTTTATTATCTGGACTACAACACCTTGGACGCTGCCTGCAAATCTTGCCTTAGCATTTCATCCCGAACTTGTTTATGCTGCCGTTGAACAGGGTGATGAAGTCTACATTGTTGCTGAGGGAAGACTTGATGCTCTCAAAGAGAGAATAGATTTAAACGGAAAGGTACTCGCAAAAATATCAGGGAAAGACCTTGAAGGGATTAATGCAGAGCATCCTTTTATCCGGAGGAAATCAAGGGCTGTTCTCGGAGAATTTGTATCCCTTGAAGAAGGAACAGGCATAGTTCACATTGCTCCGGGGCATGGAGAGGACGACTATGAGACAGGCTTAAAATACGGGCTTGATATTTATGCGCCTGTTGATGACAGAGGTAAATTCACAAAGGCTGTGCCTGAACTTGAAGGACAGTTTGTATTCAAGGCAAATACCGTAATAATTGAAATCCTGAAAAACAAAAATGCGCTCATGAAGGAAGAAAAGATAACACATTCCTATCCTCACTGCTGGAGGTGCAAAAAACCCGTCATATTCCGCGCAACAGAGCAGTGGTTCATATCTGTTGAGCATAACAACCTGCGGGGAAAGTGCCTTGAAGAGATTGATAAGGTCAACTGGATTCCTAAATGGGGCAGAGACAGAATATACAACATGGTTTCAGGCAGGCCTGACTGGTGCATATCAAGACAGAGGGCATGGGGAGTGCCCATAACGCTTATCAGATGCGAAGGCTGCGGAGAATTTGTAAAAAAAGATTCTGTTCTTGATGCAATCACAAAGCACATTGGGGAAAACGGGGCCGATATATGGTTCATGAAAAAAGCGGAGGAATTTCTGCCGCCGGGATACAAATGCGAAAAATGCGGCGGCGCCTCTTTCTCAAAAGAGATGGACATACTTGATGTATGGTTTGATTCAGGCGTAAGCCACGCTGCTGTGATGAAAAAAAATCCGAAGCTCTCATGGCCCGCTGATATTTACCTTGAGGGCAGCGACCAGCACAGAGGGTGGTTCCAGAGTTCCCTTCTTACGTCAGTGGGAACAAAGGGAACAACTCCGTATAAGACAGTCCTTACACACGGATTTGTGATGGACGGCTCAGGCAAGAAGATGTCAAAGTCTCTTGGCAATGTTGTTGCACCGCAGGAAATTATTAAGGCAAACGGCGCCGAGATACTGAGGCTGTGGGTCTCTGCTGAAGATTACAGGGATGATGTCAGGATATCAAAGGAAATTATAGACAGGCTGACAGAGGCATACAGGAAGATCAGAAACACCGCAAGATTTCTGCTCGGCAATCTTTCTGATTTTGACGGGAAGGATTATAGCAATGACCTGATAGAGATAGACAGGTGGGCCATGTCAAGGCTTCAGACTCTGACTGCAAAAATCACATCTGCATACGAGAGATTTGACTTCCATGAGGTTTATCATCTCCTGCATAACTTCTGTGTTGTGGACATGAGCTCATTTTATCTCGATATTCTTAAAGACAGGCTTTACACCTTCAAAGCTGCTTCAAAGGAAAGAAGGGCTGCGCAGTGGGCCTTAAACAGGATACTCTTAACGATGACCGGGCTTATGGCTCCGGTAATTTCTTTCACGGCAGAAGAGATATGGAGATTCATTGCCGGCAAAAAAGAGGAGAGCGTGTTTCTTTCACATTTCCCGATGGCAGATGAAAAATACCTTGATCCGGCGCTTGAAGAAAAATGGGCAAAACTCATAGCAATAAGAAATGCGACAAATAAGGCTCTTGAGCTTAAGAGGCAGAACAAGTTCATAGGCAACTCTCTTGAGGCAAAGGTGATTATATGCCTTCCTGAAAATGAGTTTAATCTCTTGAACGAATATAAAGAATTCCTTCCAGCTCTTTTTATCGTCTCATCAGCAGAGGTAAGGCAGGCGTCAGAAAAACCAGACGGCGCTTATGAAAGCGAAGAGATAAAAGGCATGTCAGTTATTGTGGAACTGGCAAGCGGCAAAAAATGCGAGCGCTGCTGGAACTGGAGCACATCCGTCGGCACATACACCGGCGCCGCTGAATTATGCGATAGATGTTATAATGTCGTTAAATGAGAAAAACAGCTTTTATCATTATCCCCCTGCTTGTAATCCTGGATCAGGGAACAAAATATCTCGCGAATAAACTTATAAGCCCTTTTAAGCCTGTTGAACTTCTTCCATTTCTCAGTCTTGTGAATATGAGGAATGAAGGCGCTGCATTCGGCATGTTCAAAAGTTTCGGGAATAATATCTTCATAATCATATCCCTCGCTGCAATAGCAGTCATCTTTTTTATGCTTATAAAAGGCAAGGAAGACCCCTTAGGGCTTTCTCTTATCCTTGGAGGCGCAACAGGGAATTTAATAGACAGGCTCTTCAGAGGCTCTGTTGTTGATTTCATAGATGTATTTGCAAGCAGGCATCACTGGCCTGCATTCAATGTTGCAGACTCAGCGCTGACAATAGGGATAGGATTGATATTTATAAAATTGTTTTTAAAAAAACATGAGGGAACCACTAATGCATCCAATATTAATTAAAATAGGCCCGCTGACGATACACACCTATGGCGTTCTCATTGCCGCAGGCTTTTTGCTCGGGCTTGCGCTTGCCGTAAGACAGGCCAGGAAACAGGGAATCCCCGCAGATAAAATCGTTGACCTTGGTTTTTACATGCTCATTGCAGCGATAATCGGCTCAAGGCTCTTCTTTGTGCTTGTAGAGGCAGGTTATTTCCTGAGAAACCCTCTGGACATATTCAAAATCTGGCAAGGCGGCCTTGTATTCTACGGAGGCGTTATATTCGCAATCCCTGTTGCAATATGGTACGCAAGAAAGAAAGGGCTTGATATCTGGAACATCGCTGATATTTTCGCTCCGTCACTTGCAATAGGACATGCAATCGGAAGGCTCGGCTGCTTCTCGGCAGGCTGCTGTTACGGAAAACACGCAGAAGACCTTCCATGGGCCGTGACATTCCTTGACCCTGAATCTCTTGCAAGGATTGGCATTCCACTTCATCCAACACAGTTATACGAATCAGCAGGAGAATTTATAAACTTTCTGATACTCATAACCCTGAGAAAGCGCCAGGCATTCAAAGGACAGTTGTTCTGGTCTTACCTTTTAATATACTCAGTCGTCAGGTTTACCGTGGAATTCTTCAGAGGCGATGAGGTGAGAGGCTTTCTCTTTGGAAATATCTCAATATCGCAGGGAATAAGCGTTTTACTATTCTTGTCTGCTGTTGCGGCAATCCTTGTCTTCAGAAAAAAGAAGCTATAGGCCATTCCTGAAATTGCAGGCAAAGATAATTTTCGCCTCTTTACTTTAAGCCGTGATATGCTAAAATAGCGCCATGGAAAAAAGGCGTTTCAAAAGGATACGGGTCAATCTGAAGGCTGAGCGGATATCCGGCAATGAAAAATATGCTGTCTTCATAGAGAATATCTCAGAATCCGGCATCTACATGCTTACCACAACTTCAAACGATAATAAGAAATATGCTCCCGGCACAGAGATTGAATTGAGGCTGAAACTCTCTACAGGAGAAACAATCCGCCTCCGCGGCAGAACAAAATGGGCCTACTACAAGATGCCGCCGGACGGTTTAACAGATAACATAGGGCTTGAACTCATAGACCCGCCTCAGGAATACATAAGCTTTGTCAGGGCGCTGTATTAATCCGATAATCCCGAAATGCTCAGGGCTAAAGCGGAAGGTATGCCTTGGGATTCAGGCCTGCTCCTGCAAAGTCCTTATTTAAAAAGTGATGATACCCTGCCGAGGCAATCATGGCAGCATTATCCGTGCATAGATTTACGGATGGAATAAATATCTCTGTTTCCCTTTCATCACCCATTTCTTTCATTCTCTTTCTTAATTCGCTGTTTGCCGATACGCCGCCTGAGAGAGTGACACGCCTTATGCCCTCTTTTTTTATCGCCCATTCTGCCTTTCTTACAAGCACGTCAACCATGCACGCCTGAAATGAGGCGGCAATGTCCTTAATATCATGATCCATGATGCACGATTCACGATTCACGATATTTTTATCCTGTATCCTGCATCCTGTATCTTGTATCGTGTTCTGACCCTTTGCCCCTTGACTCCTTAAGTAATGAAGCACTGCTGTCTTCAAACCGCTGAAGCTGAAATCAAAGGATTCAGGAAGATACGGCCTTGGAAAATCTATCGCCTTTGGATTTCCTTCGGATGCAAGCTTGTCAATTATGGGGCCTCCCGGATAACCAAGCCCGAGAAGCTTGGATACCTTGTCATAAGCCTCGCCTGCCGCGTCATCCCTGGTCCTGCCGAGTTCTCTGTATTTCCCAAACCCGTCAACACGGTAGAGGCTCGTGTGGCCGCCTGACGCTATCAGCGAGATGAACGGAAATCCCGGATGCGGTTCTTCCAGAAAACAGGAAAACATGTGCCCTTCAAGATGATTTACTGCGAGCAAAGGAATATTCTTTGAAAAACATAATGCCTTTGCAAATGAGCAGCCGACAAGAAGAGAGCCTATCAATCCGGGCCCATGGCAGACCGCAACAGCCGAGACGTCTTCAAACCCTGCGCCTGCGCCCTTCAATGCCTCATCAACAACAGGCAGTATCATCTCTATGTGCCTTCGCGATGCAAGCTCCGGAACAATGCCTCCGTATTTTTTGTGAATATCCGTCTGGCTTGAGACAATATTGGAAATAATTTTAGCGCCGTTTTCAACAACAGCGGCAGCGGTGTCGTCGCATGATGTGTCTATTCCGAGGATAAGCATGGAATATTATATAAGATGTTTTATGTTTTAAGCTTGATTTAATCATTAAAATCTTGTTAGATAATGTGTTATATGACAGAGAAATCAGGCCAGTTGCACGTTACTTCAGACATTCCGCTCAGGTTTAATGTAAACATCAAGCTTGGAGAAAAAAGCTATCATGTCCAGACAGAGCACGGCGGAATAAAAGAACCCCTGCTCACAACCCGCATTTATCATAAAGGGGAAATAGTTTATTCAAAAAAAGCGGATTGCTCTGATATTATAGACGAAGAAGACTGCGAGGATAAGCTCCATGAGTTTATGGAGAATCATCATAATAGCGCCATAGAAGAATTTACAGCCCTACTTAAAGAAAGCAGGAAAAAGACAGAGTATCTTGACGCCGCAAAAAAACTTCTCGCAAGGAAAAACAACAGGGAAGCCTTAAAGATATTAAGGGAGGCAGTAGAGGAATACTCCGAGGACCCGCTCATTGTATCCTATTACGGATGCCTCACAGCCATTGTTGATAAAAAATATACCAGGGGGATAAATATATGCAAGAAGGCTATGGAAAGGCTTGATCTTGCATTCCCGCCTATAACCAAGTCCACCCACACTACGCTGTATCTTAACCTTGGCAGGGCCTACGTTGCCGGCGGAGAAAAAAAAGCTGCCCTTGCCGCATTTAATAACGGGTTAAAGATAGACGGGGCTAATCACGACCTGCTGTGGGAGATTAAAAAACTCGGGACAAGAAAAAACCCTCCTCTGCCGTTTCTCTCAAGAGGCAATCCGATTAACAAGTACATAGGGCTTCTGCTCGCAAAGTTAAAGAACAGATAAAAATTTATGCAGCCACCTATAAAGGAAAAACACTATTCCGAGTCTACAAGAAAACTGCATCTGCCTTGTCCTTATGCAGAAGAGACGGGAATTCGCATCCATGTTGTTATAAAAGACGGTAACTGTTACCGCTCGGAGCAGTGCATGGCGCTCAAATGCAAATTCAACCGGCTTCAGTCGGATGTAAAGTCAATTCTTTCTCTTACGTGGTAACAATGCTAAAGCTTGCAAGAAATAACCGCGGTTTTATGGTTGAGCGCATTCTTCTCGTCTTTCTAATAATCATCGCCCTCACGGTCGGTGTTTCGCAGTATCAAAAATATGGAATAATCGGTGTTGTTCTCGGATTCTTAATTACAGTCGCAGGTGTTGTTGCAGCGTTCTTTGTATTGTTCGGAGCGCTTGACCGCATCGGCTACCTGCATGAAAAGCTGCACGGGAAAGCGTGGTACCGGCAGATATTAAATATCTCCAAATTGACTCTCATATTCCTGTTCCTCTCATTATGGAGCATGGCTCTCATGGGCCTTGCAACTCTCAGATTCGAAATTCTGAAAAAGATTCCGGAACCGGCATTCCTCGCCATCACACTTGCTGCCGGAGCAGTTGCAACAGCAATCAGTTGGTTTTTAAAAGATGTCTTCTGGCCTAACTTCTGGAGGCTTTGCGGGTTTCTCGGTCTCTCAATCGCCTGTGCATTTTTCGGCATGGTCATCGGGCAGTCTTTTTTAACTTCCCCTGATTCCCAGATGCGCGCGGTTGACATAGCATTCATAATTCCGCTGATTGTTTACCTCTTTATGACATTTACAGGTAGGTTCAAGGCGGGCAGGAAACAAGAAGATGAAAATTTGCGGTAACTTCTTCATCCCACTCTTGAAAACCCCGCATTCCGCTACCCCGTCAATATCCCCAATATTTCCCTATACCTCGCCGCTGTTTTTTCAACGATTTCATCAGAAAGTTTTGGGCAATTTTCTGGCGACATCTCCCTTGTGCTATAATTAACAAAGAAAGGAGGTAGTATAATGGATGAAAGAGATGTTTACAGGGCAAAGGAGGCAATGCAGTCTGCAATGAAAAAAGGGCCTATGAGACTGGCGCTGATTATTGGAGCAATTCTGGTTTTTTTCATGTTTTTAAATCCATGGGTTCAGGTTGGTGCAGGTCAAAGAGGGATTGTCCTTAATTTTGGCGCTGTTCAGAAGGATGTGCTCGGAGAAGGGCTGCATTTCAGGGTGCCTGTAATGCAGAAAGTTGCCTTAATGGATGTCAAGGTTCAGAAATCTTTAACGAATGCCGCTGCTTCATCGTCTGACCTTCAGGAAGTAAGTTCAGAGGTTGCGCTTAACTATCATGTCATACCTGATAAGGCAAATATTGTCTATCAGTCCATCGGCATACAATTTAAAGAGCGAATCATAGATCCTGCAGTGCAGGAAGTGGTCAAGGCTGTGACAGCCAAGTATTCAGCAGAAGAGCTTATCACAAAGAGGCCGGCGGTAAGCGAGGCCATGAGAGCAAATCTTGCTGAAAGACTCATGGCGCACAACATAGCAGTTGATGCGTTTTCTATCGTCGGTTTCAGCTTCTCCAAGATATTTATGGAAGCCATTGAGTCAAAGCAGACAGCAGAACAGCTTGCGCTAAAGTCAAAGAGAGACCTGGACAGGATAAAGATTGAGGCGGAGCAGAAGGTTACAACAGCAAAGGCAGAGGCAGAGGGATTGAGGCTGCAGAAAACAAATATTTCACCGGACCTTATAGAGCTGAGAAAAATAGATGCTAATCTCAGGGCTATAGAAAAATGGAATGGAATCCTCCCCCAAGTTACAGGCGGTGGGGCAGTGCCATTTATTGGTGTGGGAGATATACATAAAAAATAAACGAATAGTAAGAAAGTAGAGAATCGCGTTGCTTAGATATGTTTTACTTATTATCATTACAGGCATTGCAGGCGGCATTATAGCTATAAGAAAAGGGCGCAGCCCGATATTGTGGTTTATACTATGCGCCCTTTTCCCTTTGCTTATTATTGTTATTGCATTGCTTCCACCTCTGGCAGCTAAAGGATATACCAAGAGATGTCCCTACTGTGCAGAGATTATTAAAGAAGATGCAAATTTTTGCAAACACTGCGGCAGGGAGCAGCCTATTGAGATGGTCAAGGTGCCCTCATATAAGGATTAAATCATGCCATGCGCTACTATAAAACCTACTCCGTCAATATCCCCCATATCTCTCTGTACCGCGCCGCTGTCTTTTCAACAATCTCATCCGGAAGTTTGGGGCCGGGATATGTCTGGTTCCAGTCAAGCGTAAGAAGATAATCGCGGACAATCTGCTTGTCAAAGCTGTCCTGACTTTTTCCGGGCTTATAGTCCTTCATAGACCAAAAGCGCGATGAATCAGGCGTAAGGATTTCATCAATCAGAAGCAACTTATCATTATAAAGGCCGAACTCCATTTTTGTATCAGCTATGATTATCCCCTTCTTCTCTGCCATCTCCCTCGCCTTTTTATAGACTCTGAGGCTTGTATCCCTGAGCTTGTTTGCAGTATCATCACCGACAATCTTTCTCGTCTCATCAAAACTTATATTTATGTCATGCCCCTCTTCTGCTTTAGTGCTTGGAGTGAAAATAGGCTCATCAAGCCTTGCGGATTCAACAAGCCCGTCAGGGAGTTTAATGCCGCAGACTGTGCCTGATTTTTTGTATTCCTTCCATCCCGAGCCTGAGAGATATCCTCTAACAATACATTCAACAGGCATGGGCATTGCCTTCTTAACAAGCATGCTCCTGCCTTCAAGGATATCTTTGTATTTATGCAGAACCTTCGGATAGTCTTTTACATCTGTTGCAACAATGTGGTTTTCTATTATGTCCTTCATCCGGTTGAACCAGTATATTGAAATCTGCGTAAGAATCCTGCCCTTATCAGGAATCCCATTCGGAAGAACGACATCAAATGCAGAGACCCTGTCAGTTGCTATTATCAGAAGATAGTCATCTGTCTCATAGACATCACGCACTTTCCCGCGCCTGAGGAATTTAACATCTTTTAAATCAGTATCCATCAATATTTGAGCCATTGCTTCCTCCTGAAAAACTTTTCTAATTCAACAGCAAAGAACACAACAGATGACACGCCTATTGTAATCATCAATTCATTAAAACTCAACGGCTCTGTTTTAAATATCGGATTAAAGAAAGGCACATATATCGTTGCCATTTGCAAGGCAAAACTCAGGAGAACAGCGCCAAGCATTGCCTTGTTTGAGAAAAATCCTATTTTGCACAAAGACTCCTTCTCTGACCTTATTGCAAGGGCATTGCCAAGCTGCGTAAGACATAATACCGTGAACACCATTGTCTGCCAGTGCGAATTGCCTGTTTTAATAGACCATGCCTGAACAGACAAAGTGAGCGCCGCCATCAAAAGCCCAACCCATATCGCAAAGAAGCCAAGGCCGCCTGCAAATATGCTTTCCTTAGGGTCGCGCGGAGGCCTCTTCATCACATCGGTTTCGGCAGGCTCAACAGAGAGCGCAAGCGCAGGAAGCCCGTCAGTCATCAGATTTATCCATAAAATATGAATCGGAAGCAAAGGGATAGGAAGGCCGATTAAAGGAGCAAGGAACAGAGTCCATAGCTCTCCTGAATTTGTTGAGAGGAGATATTTAACGAATTTTCTTATGTTGTCATATATCTTTCTTCCCTCTTTTACTGCCTTTACAATAGTCGCAAAATTATCATCAAGGAGAATCATGTGGCTTGCTTCCTTTGCCACATCAGTGCCTGTGATTCCCATTGAAATCCCGATGTCTGCTCTTTTTAGTGCCGGAGCGTCATTTACGCCGTCGCCTGTCATTGCGATGAACTGCCCCTTGTCCTGAAGCGCTTTAACAATCTTCAGCTTCTGTTCTGGCGCAACACGCGCATAGACCTTTATGCCCTCAACCCTTTCCTCTAATTCTTGTAAGGATAACTTCTCAAGTTCTCTTCCCGTTATGGTGTTAAAGTGCACATCATCTTCCTCAATAATGCCTATCCTTCTTGCAATGGTCCAGGCTGTAATAGGATGGTCGCCTGTAATCATTACAGGTATTATCCCTGCCTTCTTGCACATGGAGACTGCTTCTTTTGCCTCTTCCCTCGGAGGGTCCATTATTCCTACAAGGCCAATGATTATAAGCCCTCTTTCCACATTCTCATGGGACATGTCTAAGGGGATATCATCCCATCCCCTCATTGCAATGCCGAGAACCCTGAGTCCGTCAGCAGCCATCCTTTCATTAACCCTGTGAATATCTTCCCTGTCTATCTTTACTATCTCGCCTTTTTTGAGGATGCCGTCTGATTTTTCCATAAGAACTTCAATCGCGCCTTTGGTGAAAGATATGAAAGATGCATGATTCATGATGCCAGATGCACGATTTTTTCCATCTTGTATCCTGTATCCTGTCTCCTCGGCGACTCGCCCGAGGCGAGCATCCTGCATCTTGTGAAATGTTGTCATGCATTTTCTCTCGGAATCAAACGGTATCTCCTCAACCCTCGGGAACAACTCTTCACGTGAAGACTTATCAAATCCGTTTTCTCTGGCAGCAGAAAAAAGAGCAACCTCTGTGGGGTCGCCTATGATATTCCCATCCCTGTCAGCTTTTGCGTCATTGCTTAAAGCGAGAGCGTTCAAAAGAGTTGAAAGATGCGGGTTAGAAACTAAAAGTTTTTCCACTCCTCTGTTTCCCAATTTTTCATTCTCAATAAGTTCCCCGTTAACATACATTTCTTCCACACTCATCCTGTTCTGTGTAAGGGTTCCTGTCTTGTCAGAGCATATATATGTAACAGAGCCGAGGGTCTCAACGGCAGGAAGTTTTCTTATCAGGGCATTCTGCTTAACCATCTTCCTTGCGCCGATTGCAAGGGATATGGTCACAACTGCAGGCAGCGCCTCAGGTATTGCGGCAACAGCAAGGGATATCGCGGTGAGGAACATGACAATAGGCTGCTCTCCCCTGAAAACTCCGATACTGAAAACAACGGCACATATGGCAAGAATCGCAAGAGCAAGACGCTGGCCGAATCCGGCAAGTCTTTTCTGTAGGGGTGTTTTTACCTCTTCTTCTTCCTGAAGCATTTTGGCAATTCTTCCAAGCTCTGTATCCATGCCTGTTGCCGTAACAATTCCGCTTCCCCTTCCATAAGCAACCATTGTCCCCTTATATGCCATATTCTTTCTGTCACCTAATGGAATTGTTTCATCCTGAAGCGCACCTGTATGCTTATCAACCGGGACTGACTCTCCGGTAAGCGCTGCCTCTTCCAGTCTCAGCTGTGCCGTCTCAACCAGTCTCATGTCAGCGGGAACAAAACTTCCTGCATCCAGCAGTACAATATCTCCGGGAACAATCTCTGACGCGGGAATTCCGGCATGAACCCCATCTCGTATAACAGTTGCCGTGGGCGCTGACATCCTCTTAAGCGCAGCCATCGCCTTCTCAGCCCTGTATTCCTGAATAAAGCCTATGACAGCGTTAAGAATAACTATTACGGCTATTGCGATTGTGTCTGAAGGCTCGCCGATAATCCCTGATATCACTGCTGCTGCAATCAGGACAAGAATCATGAAGTCCCTGAACTGGTCGAGGAACATCATCAGCGGAGTTTTCTTCTTTTTTTCTTTCAGTTCGTTGGGACCGTATTCGGCAAGACGCTTTTGCGCCTCTTCAGAGGAAATGCCTTGAATGGACGAGTTGAGAGCCTCTATGGCTTCGTTTGTATCTTTACGGTGCCAGTGCATTAAGAACCTTAGCCATGCAGTATTAAAAACTTTTCTGATTTCATTGTATCATTCTTTTTTACCGAAATGGCTGAATGCTATCAATGCTGCCGAGACAACAGCTACCGAAATGCCAAAGTAATAGGTGCCCTGCGGGTCTCTCCATTCAACAAGATGCTTTAAGAATGTGACAGCCATGACAAGAATTATAACGCTGCCCAGCTTTGTCTTAAGGTCATAGAGGTTATGTATCACAAGCCAATCAGGAAGACTTATACTTCCTATGAACAGTTCGTACATGCCGACCGAGAATACTAAAAGGGCAGTGGCTATGAGGAATGTATCCATGAGTTCTATAAGTGCCACCGCAGCAGACAAATCTTTGCCGTAAGTCTTAATAAGGTTTATTAAGATGAAGATGACCTTAAAACCGCCCCACAAAAAAGCAACTGCGGAAGCTGCAAACGAAGCGGCTACCGCGATCAGTATCAGATATTTGCTCTTTTCCAGAAGTTTTTCCATTTTAATGCCTCCTATAAAAAAACCTCTATCACGTTCGCCCCAGTGATAAAGGCCCTTGAATGCATATAACCTATCCAAAAACTAAAGTGTATGTCAAGAACTTACTAACTGGCGGAGAGGGAGGGATTTGAACCCCCGGTGAAGTTGCCCCCACAACGGTTTTCGAGACCGCCCCATTCAGCCTCTCTGGCACCTCTCCAACATCACTTTTCAGTGAATAGTGAACAGTTGTTAGTTTACAACAAGATAAAAAATTAAGGAATAAGAAGCAGGCATGTTGGGTGAAAAAGCTTTAAGAATTATCTGCGCTCTTTAAAAAATTTTTGGAGTATTAAAGCGCACTCTTTCTCGAGGACTCCTGAGACAACCTCAACCTGATGATTAAGCCTTCTGTCATCCAGAAGTTTATAAAGGCTGTCTACTGCTCCGCCTTTTTCATCTTTACAGCCGTAAACAAGCCTGCCGAGCCTTGCATTCACCATCGAACCCGCACACATAATACACGGCTCTTTTGTCACATAGAGGGTGGCTTCAGTTAACCGCCAGCTGCTGCCCCTTTCTGCTCCGCTTCTTACTGCAATAAGCTCTGCGTGCGCAGTAGGGTCTTTTGATGATTCCCGTGTGTTGTGCGCCCGGGAAATAACAACATCTTTACTGACAAGAACAGCTCCGACAGGTACCTCACCTCCAGAAAAAGCAAGACCTGCTTCTTCAAGAGCCAGCCTCATGAAAAATACATCTTTGTCAGTAATCATTGAACCCTTTTTGGCGCGCCCAGAGGGATTCGAACCCCCAGCCTGCGGATTCGTAGTCCGACGCTCTATCCAGTTGAGCTATGGGCGCATTGCCGGATTATCACTTCTTCACAGGCTCTTTCATCATTATATTAAATCTTGAATGCTCAAACGGATGCGCTGATTGGAGTTCTTTGCGGGACCACAGCCAGCCCCACTGCTTCCCCTGAGCAGGGAATATTTGTTTATCACCATCTGTTACCTTTATGGCAACCGCAGGATTATTCAACTCGCCTGACCCAGAAGTTATTTTGCTCCCATCCATAATGAAATCAGGAAGAAACTCCCCGACAGTCACTATCAAATTGGAACCAGGAATCTTCCACTCGCTGTTGAGTTTAATCGTATATTCCTCAGCCTTTTTGGTCTCTTTATTCTCAATGATAAATTTTACTGAATCCCACTTGCCTTTTACGCCAGCAGGTACAACAATCTCAAGCTTTCCGCCTGACATCATCTGATGTCCCTGCGGAGCTTCCTGTTCTTGTGGAAGCACTCCCATCCCTTGCGGCATCGCCGCGGCCTTAGGAACAGGCTGTTGCTCTTTCTTTTTACAGCCCCCAAAATATATCAGCGCTAAACTTAACATTACAGCTATCACAATCTTTTTGTTCATATACCCCTCTTAATCTAAGTAAAAAGTTAAAAGTGTTCTAAGGAAGTCTTTAACTCTCAACTTTCAACTCTTAACTTCTAACTTTTTTCATGGCGGAGAGGCAGGGATTCGAACCCTGGGTAGGGGTTTTGGCCCCTACAACGGTTTAGCAAACCGCCGCCTTCGACCTGCTCGGCCACCTCTCCAAAAAATAGTTATAAGTTTATAGTTAAGAGTTGAAAGTTAGAAGTCAAGGGTTACTAAAATTTTTCACTTTTAACTTTTCTCTGTTTTTACAGAGTTTTATATTACCAGTCTGAAATTGAACTTGTAAACCCCATTAGCGGTCTTGAGCAGGGGAAAGGTCACCGGTTCTCAAAACCTTTTTTGATGGACCAGACTCTGCCTGTAGTTCGTTCGTAGGCATATGGCATATCAAATGGATCAAGTATATTTTTGTCTTTATCAAGAGAATACGGCTCAAGATACTTAGCGGTGATTACATCATCCTTATACGGCACAATAAAGCGGGCTGTAACCAATTCTTTGAGACTTTCAGGATATCTGCTGTTTTTTATCTTAAAAACAAGTATAGACTGCCTGATGTTATTTAACTCGCTCTTAAGCGCAACTTTTTTAGCCTCCTCCACAACAGTCTCATAGCGGTCCATCACCACAACAACCAGAATGCTGATGACTATTAGGACCAGCATAGACTCAACAATCCCGCTGCCCTTTTCATTAAAGCGCTTCAGAAATATTTTTCTCACCCTTATTTCTTTTTGCTCCTGTAATCTTCGATTGCTTTCTTAAGCGCGTCCGCTCCTAAATTAGAGCAGTGCATTTTCTGGGGGGGCAGCCCTTCCAATTCATTCGCAACGCTTTCCTTTGTTATTGTCAATGCCTCATCAATTGTCTTGCCCTTAGCCATCTCAGTAATCATACTGCTTACTGCAATCGCTGCGCCGCAGCCGAACGTCTTGAACTTTATATCAACTATCCTGTCGTCCTTCACTTTTATAAATAGCTGCATCACGTCCCCGCACGTGGGATTCCCCTCTGTGCCGACGCCATCAGCGTCAGGTATCTCTCCCACATTCCTCGGATTCGAAAAATGGTCCATTACTTTTGCACTGTACATTCTCCACTCTCTCCTTTCGTTCCCCAGCCTTTTGCATATGGGGACATCTCTCTTAATCTTTTTATAACCTGAGGCAATTCAGAAAGCAGGTAATCTATATCCTCCTCTGTGTTGCCTGTGCCAAGCGTAAAGACTATTGAACCCTGCGCCAGATTTGAAGACACGCCCATTGAAAGCAAAACAGGCGATGACTTCAAAGCCTTTGACGAACACGCAGAACCGGAAGCTGCGTAAATGCCCTTTGCCGCAAGAAGCAGAAGCATTGCCTCGCCCTCTATAAATTCAACCGTAAAACTCGCATGCGCCGGAAGCCTGTTTTCAGGATGTCCTGTAAGATAAATGTTTTCAATGCTTGACACACCTTTAATAAGCTTGTCCCTTAATTTCTTCGCCTGCTCTATTCTGTCAACCATCTCGTTTTTTGCAAGTTCTGCTGCCTTGCCCATCCCTACAATTGCAGGGACATTCTCTGTGCCTGCCCTTCGTCCGTTTTCCTGTATGCCGCCGTAAATAAGCGGGACTATTCTCATGCCCTCTCTTACGTAAAGAGCGCCCGCGCCCTTAGGCCCGTAAAACTGATGCGCCGCCATGCTTAAAAGGTCAACGCCGAGTTCTTTCACGTCAACAGGGATATTCCCTGCCGCCGCGACTGCATCCGTATGAAAGATTATGCCTTTTCCCTTCGCAATCCTGCCTATCTCTTTTATAGGCTCTATGGTCCCGACCTCACTGCTTGCATGGGTTATAGATATGAGCGTTGTCTCTTTTGTTATGGATTTCTTTACCGTGTCAGGGTCAACTATTCCATACTTATCCACAGGCAGAAAGGTCACTACAAAACCCATCTTTTCAAGGAACCGCGCGGAATTCAGAATTGAATGATGCTCCATCTTAGAGACGATTACATGCTTTCCCTCATTCTGTCTTGCAAGCGCAATGCCGCGGAGCGCAAAATTATTTGCCTCAGCGCCGCTTGCCGTAAAGATTATTTCCGATGATTTTGAATTAATAAGCGCAGCAACCTGAGTCCTCGCGTTTTCAATCGCCTCTTTTGCCTTTGTGCCAAGGTCGTAAAGACTCAGCGGGTTTCCAAAATTCTCAATGAAATAAGGCGTCATGGCGTCAAAAACACGTTTATCAAGAGGGTTTGTTGCAGCATGGTCAAAGTAGCACTTCCTCATTTTTGCTTCACCTTCTTCCTGATATAAAATTTATAAAAATCTTCCGTCTCACTCATTCCTAAAAATTCATTGCCTGTTTTTTCACACCAGCCGGGAATATCTTCAAGCGCGCCGTCATAGTCAGTCATTATCTCCAGTATCTGTCCGTCATCCAGCTCCTTAATCTTTTCCTCAAGCTTCAGCAGATGCATCGGACACATCATATATACTATGTCTGTTGTTACATCTGCCTTAACGTTCTCTACAAACTTCATATCACTTTGAACTTTTTCGCCTTGGGCGACTCGTTCTCCTCGGTGAACCCGCACGGGGCGGGAAATTCTTCTTAAAAAGCGTTCCTGTAATTAAGTCCTTCAATGTTACAGTCTTGAGAAATGCATCTATCTTCTCTCCAAGGGATTTCCAAAGCATATACGTTACGCATCCATCAACCCGCACGCATCCCTCCTCCGGGTCAAGGCAGGAAGTTATGGCTACAGGGCCTTCAAGTTCATTAAGAATAGCGCTGATGCTTACGTTTTCAGGTTTCTTGCTTAACACGTAACCGCCGCCCGGCCCTTTAACGCTCCTTATAAGCCCCCCATTTTTAAGCTTATTAAGTATCTGTTCAAGATACGCTACAGAAACAGCCTGCTTTTCAGCTATATCCTTTATCGGCACGGGCTTTTCGGGATAGCCCTTTGCTATCTCAAACATCGCCCGAACTCCGTACTGTCCCTTTGTGGATAACCTCAACATAGATTAAGTCTATAAAACCATACTAATCTTGTCAAGTATTTAGTTGAGTGAATTGGTAAAGGATTCGGGAATCAATCCGGGCCGAAGAAAAGCTGGGATGACTAAGGCCTAAAATTAAAAAAGAAGGGCAAATGTCAATACGGAAAATGGGCGCTATTTTCTTATTTGAAACCTACTTTTGAGTTACAGCTTTTTCTATTGTCTGTTGCACGAACTGGTTTAGTGAGATGCCTGATAATGACGCCTTCATAGTTGCCATTCTGTGAGTCTCAGGCGATATGCGAACATTAAAACTGCCCTTAAACGGCTTTTGCGGCTCTCGCCCCATCTGCTCGCATGTTTCAAGGTAATCGTCCACTGCCTCATGGAATGCCTTTTTAAGTTCTTTAACGCTCTTGCCCTCAAACATGATAAGGTCGCTAATGGCTTCTATCTTGCCGTGAAAAACCTCATCCTCTGCGCTGAAATGAACAGAGCCTATATAGCCTTTATAAGTCATTGCATCGCTCATTTTATAACCCCCTTGTCTCTTAGCTGTCTTTCAATTTCTTTCAAATAGCACTTTTTCATAATAGATGACGGATGCGGTTTGTGAAATTTTATCATATCATCAAGTTCACTATTATAAAAGGCTGCCCGCGATCCAGATGTTTTGCCTGTCTTTGCCTCATCATAGCCTAAATGTAAAAGCAACCTTTTGAGTTCATCAAATGTAAAATCCGCTGGTTTTGATAAGAAACGCTTTAAAAGTTTCTCATGTTTTCCCATGTTTTTATCATAGCAGCAATGAATTTAAAATGCAACTATAAATTAGTTACAAAACAAAAAGATTTCCCAGAATGCGTGTTATGAGTAATCCTATCACAAGAAAGGAAAAAACGATACAGAGATATTTTTTTTATTGTACCGATTTTATTTTTGCTGGCTATTGGTTGTGTAACTCCTGAGGGCAGGACAAAGCTTGCACTCTCTGCAAACACATCACTTCTGCATAAAGATTACAGGGTGGCTGTCCTTAATTTTAACTATAAGTATTCTTATCGCAAGTCCGATTTTGGACGAGTGGAATCTCCGCTAAATTCTGGGGAAATCGTTTCTAAATTTATGGAAAACGAACTCATTGGTACAAAAAAATTTCAGATTATTGACAGAGATAATATCTCCAAAATCATATCAGAGCATAAATTGAATTTATCAGGATTAACCGGCGGTATTTCAGCTATCGGTAATTTGCTGAATGCGGATGGGATTCTTGTCGGTGAGGTAATTGAACTCAGCACGGTTAAGGAGGTATTGAGTCTTAAGAGTACATGCATCTTTACTGCAAAATTAATTGATGTAAAAACTGGGGCGATTATTTTTACCTTTAAAGCAGAAGAGGAAGCTCTTTTTGGAAGTTATCTTGACGCATTAAAGAAAGCTTCGGAAAAGTTCAAGAGCGAAATAGAGAAAAACTTTTGATTTTCAATTGTTACCGCAATGCTTGTTCATTTAAGTTTTAGAAAAATCAAAAACACCGGTTCCTGAAACACAGTCATTTAGGAAACCCGCCTCGTGGCAAAGACAAATTAAAAACCGCTATTCTTTAATGTAAAACTGCATCTTAATATTTGCCACATCAACTATATCGCCGTCTTTCAGTTATGCCATCCGGAGAGATTTTTAATTTTCTTAGAGAAAGTTTTATTCTCAAACACATACACAAGCGCAACGGTTATATTATCCTTACCGCCGTTTTTATTGGCAATATCAATAAGCGCGCTACATGCCCTGTCAGGTTCATCAGAAACAGCAACTGCAGAAAGGATAACATTGTCAGGAACCATCGTTGTAAGCCCGTCACTGCACAGGACAACCCTGTCAGCGTCCATAAGGTCTATCTCATCAAGGTCAACTTCCACGGAAGGCATCGTGCCAAGCGCCCTTGTAATAATATTCCTTATCTCGGAACCCTCTGCCTCTTCTTTTGTAAGCAGGCCGCTCTTAATCTGCTCGGACACTATTGAATGGTCATCAGTAAGCTGAACAATTGAATTTGCACGGATAAGATAAATCCTGCTGTCTCCTGCGTGCGCTATGCTCATTTTGCTGCCGTCAAGCAAGGCAGCGGCAACTGTCGTGCCCATGCCGCGCCATTTGACATTGCTCTGCGACGCCTCGTATATCGCCTGATTGGCGAGCCTTATGCCTGACGCAATCCTGTTTGACGCATCGGAGAATTTCTTGTCATATCCCGACCCGGTCGGGAAAGGCTCATTCCCTGCAGATGAGCGCTTAACATGATCCCTGATTATCTCAACTGCCATCCTGCTTGCGACCTCTCCTGCTGCGGCTCCGCCCATGCCATCTGCAACAATAAAAAGGCGCAAATCTTCGTCAACGCAAAAATTATCCTCATTGTTTTGCCTTGAAACACCCTTGTCTGATTTTCCGGCCAAAAAAAATTTCAATGTCTAACCCATTTTTTCATACATGAATTATTTCTTTAACCCACTATCCCCTTGAAGTCATTTTCATTCACCGGCCCCAGCACTGTAAGCGCAGTATTGCTTCTGCTTAACAAATTCTCTGCGAGTTCTTTAACCTGTGCAAGGCTTATGGAATTTATATCTTTTATTATTTCCGAAGGCGAGTAATACCTGCCGTAATACATCTCCTGCCGTGCAATGTTCTGCATCCTGCTGCTCGTTGATTCAAGGCCGAGAATAAGATTACCCTTGAGCTGAGCTTTTGCCCTTTCTACATCAACATCCGAAAGTATGCCTGCCAGACCTCTGAGTTCTTTCAGAACAAGCTCTATCACCTGCGATACTTTCTTTTTCCCAGTTCCGGCATAGACAGCCAATACCCCTGTATCAGCGTATGACGATATATATGAATAAACAGAATAAACAAGCCCTCTTTTCTCTCTTATTTCTTGAAAAAGCCGCGAACTGACGCCTCCGCCGAGGATTGTATTCAGAATGAACAATACATACCTGTCTTTGCTTGCCTGCGGCATGCCTTCAACGCCGAGACACAGATGAACTTCAGAGAGTTCTTTGCTGTGAACTTTGATTCTGCTGTTAAATTCCGAGCGGCTCGGAACGGTTTTAGGCTCTAACCCTTTTCTGAGAGAACTGAAATTATGATTCAGCGCATCAAGAAGCCTGTCTGTTTCAAAATTTCCCGCGCATGATATAACAATGCCCTTTGTCCCGTAATGTTTTTTTGTGTGGCTGACAAGGTCTTCCCTTATGAACGATTTAATCGTCTCTCTGCTGCCAAGGATGGGCTGGCCTATGCCGTCATTGCCCCATATTGTCTGGTTGAAGAGGTCATATATGTAGTCGTCAGGCGTATCCTCAACCATCTTTATCTCTTCTTTTATAATCCCCTTTTCTTTCTCTATATCTTCTTCCGGGAATGTAGAGTGAATGAATATATCAGACAGGAGTTCTATGCCCTTATCAAAATATTCATCAAGGACTTTGATATAGAATGTTGTGCTCTCACGCGAGGTAAATGCATTCAGGTCGCCTCCCATCGAATCCGTATCAACTGCAATATCTCTCGCAGATCGTTTCTGCGTGCCTTTGAAAAACATGTGTTCAAGGAAATGCGATATGCCGTTTTTCTCAGGCAGTTCATTTCGGGAACCGACCTTAACCCATACGCCAAGGGCGACAGAACGGACATCCTTGACCTGTTCCATAACTACCGGTATGCCATTTTCGAGATACGTTTTTTTAAACATGGTTGTATACCTTTATGCTGCTGCCGAATGTCTTTGAGCGGCATCAGAGAATTTTTGGTAACAAATCTTGGCGAGATGGAAGATAAGCAATTTCAACTGTTTGAGCCGTAGGCGAGTTTTGAAATTGCCTGTAACGAGCCTTAGATTTGTCAAAAATTCTCTGCAAAAAGCGAAAAGGCTGTTCGGCAATAGCTACAAATAATTTGGATTTTAACAGGATTCAACTTCAGCCCTTTGCGGCCTCTTTCTCCCGCATAGCCTCTTTCCTGCTAAGACGGATTTTGCCGGTTCTGTCTGCTTCCAAGACCTTTACAAGGACTTCTTCTCCCTCGTGAAGCACATCTGTAACCTTATCTATTCTCTTGAAGTCTATCTGCGATATGTGGAGAAGGCCTTCGGTGCCCGGCATTATCTCTACAAATGCTCCAAAATCGACAATGCGCTTTACCTTTCCGAGATATATCTTCCCAATTTCTGCCTCCGCAATAATTCCGTTGATTATCTCTATCGCCTTCTGGGCTGATGTTTCATCAGCAGACGCAATGTTTATCACGCCTGCATCATCAATGTTTATCTTAACCCCTGTCTGCTCTATTATTCCCCTTATCACCTTCCCGCCCGTGCCGATGACATCCCTTATCTTTTCCTGTTTTATCTGCATTGTATATATCCTCGGCGCATGAGGAGAGAGTTGTTCTCTCGGCGCCGATATTGCCTCTTTTATTTTGGAGAGTATAAAAAGCCTTCCCTGTTTTGCCTGCTCAAGCGCCTTCTCCATGATAGAGTAATTTATACCGCCTGTCTTAACATCAAGCTGAAATGCCGTAATGCCGTTCTCTGTTCCCGTAACCTTGAAATCCATATCTCCGAGATGGTCTTCCACCCCCAGAATATCAGTAAGAACAATGTTTTTGTCGCCTTCCTGCACCAATCCCATTGCAATGCCTGCAACCAGAGCCTTTATCGGAACGCCTGCATCCATAAGCGCGAGCGTGCCGCCGCATACCGTCGCCATTGAAGACGAGCCGTTTGATTCAAGGATGTCTGAAACGATTCTTATTGTATAAGGGAATGCTTCCTTAGAAGGGATTACAGACTTAAGCGCCCTTTCTGCGAGAACTCCATGTCCTATCTCACGCCTTCCCGGCGAACGCAGCGGCTTTACCTCTCCAACGCTGAAAGGAGGGAAATTATAATGGAGTATAAATGTCTTATAGCTCTCTCCATCAAGCGAGTCAATCTTTTGTTCATCATCAGCAGTGCCGAGCGTTGCCACAACAAGCGCCTGTGTCTCGCCCCTCACAAAGAGTGCAGAGCCGTGAGCCCTCGGAAGCAGTCCCACCCTTGAACTTATATGCCTTATCTCATCGGGTTTTCTTCCGTCAGACCGTATCCCCTTTTCTATAATCATCCTTCTTACAAGGTCTTTTTCAAGTTTAAAAAATGCGTCGGCTATATCTTTGCTCATATTTTTTTCCGGAGTATTGAAATGCTTTACAGTCTCATCCAGAATCAGGTCCAGTGTATCCTGCCTCACCTGCTTGCCAGGTATTTTTACCGCTTCTTTCATCCTTTCAATCACATGTTCCTTTACCTTAGCCCTCAGCTCTTCATCAACCACAGGAGGAGTTACCGCGCGTTTCTCCTTACCAACAGCATTCCTGAGGTCTATCTGCATTGCAGTAATGCGTTTAATCTCTGCATGAGCATAATCTATCGCCTTAAGAAGCGCTTCCTCTGAAACCTCAGATGTTGCTCCCTCAACCATCAGAACAGAATCTTTGGTTCCCGCTACAACAAGGTTCATGTCAAGTTTCTCTAATTCCGATAAGTCAGGATTTATAGTTAAATCTCCGTTAATCCTCCCGACTCTAACAGCAGCTACGGGCCCGTCAAACGGGATATCTGAAATCATCAGCGCAGCAGACATGCCGGTTATTCCAAAGACATCGGATACATTCTCATCGCCGTATGAAAGAACAGAAACAATCCCCTGAGTTTCACAAGAAAACCCTTTAGGGAACAATGGACGTATAGGACGGTCTATTAAACGGGAGGTAAGAACTTCCTTTTCGCTCGGTCTGCCTTCCCTCTTAAAAAATCCTCCGGGAATCTTTCCTGCAGAATAAGCCTTTTCCTGATAATCAATGGTAAGGGGGAAAAAATCAAGTCCTTCTCTTGCGTTTTTTGCTGCTACTGCCGTCGCAAGCACTACCGTATCACCATACCTTAAAACAACCGATCCATCCGACTGCTTTGCAATCTCACCTGTTTCAATAATCAGCTTCTTTCCTTTAATCTCAATTTCAAATGTAGTCATCTACCCTCTCTTTTCTATTTTCTAAGCCCTAACCGCTCAATCACCTTTGCGTATCGTTCCTTGCTCGAGGCCTTCAGATAATCAAGCAGCTTTCTCCTCTGACTGACAAGTTGAAGAAGCCCCCTGCGTGAATGGTGGTCGCTTTTGTGGGTTCTGAAATGTTCTGTAAGATAATTTATCCTCTCACTCAGAATAGCCAGCTGAACTTCCGGAGAGCCGGTATCCTTTTCGTGAACTTTGTACTGTTCCATAATCGTCTGTTTCTTTTCTTTATTGAGAGGCATTAACTCACCACCTTCCTGTTTTTTGGTAAGATAAAGGATAACATAACGTCTTTAATTCTGTAAACCCTGTGAAACTTAGTGCTCTGCCTTATCTCCTTATAACAAAAACACTTGACACATTATCGTTAAAACTTTATTCTTACAATGTATAAATGAAATAACAATATTTGCTGTCATTGCGAGCCAAAGGCGAAGCAATCTCAAGGTTTAGATCCCTCGCTGCGCTCGGGATGACAAATAGAGGTATTATGAAAAAACCGTGGGCAGGAAGGTTTACTGAAAAAACATCAAAGACCGCAGAGCATTTCACGGAATCAGTATCGTTTGACCGGAGGCTGTGGAAATACGACATTGAGGGAAGCATTGCCCATGCAAAAATGCTCGGCAAACAGAAAATCATCTCTCAGAAAGACTCATCAGCAATAATCAACGGACTGAAGAATATCGCAGGAGAAATTGAAACAGGCAGATTTAGATTTGCAGTTGAACTTGAAGATATTCACATGAACATTGAAGCGGCGCTTATAAAAAATATCGGGGATGCAGGTAAAAAACTACATACAGCTCGTTCAAGAAACGACCAGGTTGCCCTTGACCTGAGACTCTATCTGAGGGCTGAGACAAAAGAAACAATTGCGCTCATTAAAAACCTGCAAAAAACACTGCTCAATGCCGCGGAAAATAACATCGGCATCATCATGCCGGGCTACACACATCTGCAAAGGGCGCAGCCTGTTCTCCTATCGCATCATCTCCTTGCCTATATTGAGATGCTCCGGAGGGACAGGGAACGCTTTGAAGATTCCCTTAAGAGGATAAATGTCCTTCCGCTCGGCTCATGTGCGCTGGCAGGGACATCCCTGCCGGTTGACAGGCCTTATGTGGCGAAGCTGCTTGGATTTAACGCCATTGCTGAAAACAGCATTGACGCAGTCTCGGACAGGGACTTCGCAATAGAGTTTTTAACAGATGCCGGCATACTCATGATGCACCTGTCCCGCTTTGCAGAAGAACTCATCCTTTGGTCCACAGAGGAGTTTTCATTTATTGAACTGCCTGATGCATTCACAACAGGCTCAAGCATAATGCCTCAGAAAAAAAATCCTGATGTTGCTGAATTAATAAGAGGGAAAAGCGGAAGAATATACGGAAACATGATAGCGCTCATGACAGTGATGAAGGGCCTGCCCCTTGCATATAACAGGGATATGCAGGAAGACAAGACACCTGTCTTTGACACCGCGGACACCCTTAAATCATGCCTGACAGTCCTTTCACAGATGATGTCTCAAATAAAATTTATGAGGGAAAGGATGTATGAGTCTGCCGGGAAGGCATATTCCACTGCAACAGACATAGCCGAACATCTCGTAAAAAAAGGCATTCCATTTAGACAGGCGCATGAGATAACAGGGAAGATTGTCCGTTACTGTATTAAGAACAAAAAACAGCTTGAAGAAATTTCCATAAACGAGTTCAGAAATTTCTCTCAGGTTATTTCAAAAGATATCTACTCGCGTCTCAGCGCTGAAAATTCCGTGAATGCAAAAAACTCAAGAGGCGGAACCTCCCCAGCGGAAGTGAAAAAACAGATTAAGAGCCTGAAACGGCTGATAAAATGAAAGCGGCCAGCACTCAGCAGTTAAAACAGGATGCAGGATACAAGATACAGGATACAAGTATTATTTATCGGGTATCATGCATCGTGTATCGTGCATCTTTTTTACTGTTTGCTACTTGCCTCATGCTTGTCTCCTGCGGCAAAAAAACAGCGCCTACACTCAAGGCATATGAAAAACCATCCGCGCCTGCGGCTGTTAAGGCAATACACAGAGAGGACAAAATTATCCTCTCATGGTCATACACTTCAAAAAAAGAAAACCTGAAAGAATTTTATATTCTCAGGGCAGAAGACGGCAGTTTTCAGAAAATAGCGCCTGTACCCAAGGAAGAAAGTTCCTACACAGACGTTAACTTTAAGACAGGCATTCTTTATAAATACAAGGTCGTTGCCGGAAGCCTGAAAAAAGTCCACAGTGATGATTCAAATATAATCATAATAAAGCCTGAAGTCATCCCTCCTGCCCCGAAGAATATCTCATTCAAGGCTGGTAATGATGCCCTTAACATTTCATGGGATAGCATAGGCGAAAATGTGCTTTATAACATTTACAGAAGCGCAGAGAAAGGGAAATACGGCATCAACCCCATAAATAAAGAACCGCTAACAACGCCAAAATATTCCGGCACTCTGGAAACAGACAGGCCTGTTCACTATACAATCCGCAGTCTTATGAACAAGGAATTCCGGAGTGAAGGACAGGCATCAGCGGAAATAACAGTTGACCCTTCAACCTTTATCCCTTCAAAGCCCCAAGGGTTTCAGACAGTTGTCGCAGACAATAGAGTCGTTATTTCATGGAAAGAAAATCCTGAGATGTGGGTGACAAAATACAGGGTTTATGAGAAGGTGAATGAAAAAGACGGATTTAAACTCATAAAAGAATCCGTGACCCCTGCGTTCACTTTAAGAGAGAAAATGGGGATGAAGCATACATTCAGGGTAACTGCCGTAGGGCCGCTTAAAGAGAGCGAACCTTCAGAAATGATTGTGGTTGAGTTTTAAAGGAGAGCTATTTATGCCAAAGATTACAATTCATGACTTTTTAAAGAAAAAGGCAGAGAAGAAAAAAATCACTATGCTTACGGCATACGACTATCCGTTCGCTCAGATAGTTGATGAGGCAGGCATTGATGCAATACTTGTCGGAGACTCTCTTGGAATGGTAGTTCAGGGGCTTGAGAACACGCTTCCTGTCACAATGGATGAGATGATATACCACACAAAGATGGTCTCAAGGGCTGTAAAGAATGCAATGGTCATAGGAGACATGCCGTTCATGTCCTATCAGGCAAGCGTAGAAGATGCCGTAAGGAATGCAGGAAGGTTTCTGAAGGAGGCTGGCGCAGAGGCAATAAAGATTGAAGGCGGAGTTGAAGTGGCAGAACACATCAGGGCAATGGCAAAATCAGACATACCTGTTATGGCGCATATAGGCCTTACTCCTCAGTCAATACACAGAATGGGAGGCTATAAGGTTCAGGGAAAAACAGAGGAAGCGCAAAAAAAACTGATCGAAGAGGCGCACATCGCAGAGGATGCAGGCGCATTTGCACTCTTGCTTGAAGCGATTCCGGTGAGCCTTGCAAAAAAAATAACAGAAGAGCTTTCCATCCCGACAATCGGAATCGGCGCAGGCCCGTTTTGTGACGGACAAGTGCTTGTTCTTCATGATGTCATCGGGTTATTTGAAAGGTTCATTCCAAAATTCGTAAAGAGATACGCTAATCTCAAAGAAGAGGCGCTGAAGGCAATAAAGGCTTACAAAGAAGACATAGAAAAAGGCGCATTCCCATCCGAAGATCAGAGTTTTAAGTGAAGCTCCCAGTGTAAACACTTCCTTGAGATTATGGGCTTAAAATTATTTTATTGCTAATTATACACGGACATGCTATCATAACTTCAGAGTTTCAGAAGTTTTTAGACCATTAAGGGCCGCAAAGACTTTTAGCTTTGCGGTTTTTTATTTGTGCCCTTCTGAAAGCTGAAAGGATACTTCAGGGGGCTCTGCTTTTTGATAGGGAATCATATGAACAGCAAGCTAAAGAATTCTGAACGTCTGCAAATAAAGCAGCAGAAAGCTGATTCGGGCCTGATGTCTGAACGCTATCCGAACGTTGCATCTGTCATTGTCGCCATGAACTACTTTCATGGAAGCAGTGATCAGGTGATTATGCAGCGTACAGTCAATTTTTTTCCTAACAGCAACACCTATTTTAAGATGGAATGTATGAAACGTGATTGCATAGACGGAGGCTTTAACATGGAGTCTGTTATTACTAAAATGATGAAAGGCCAGCTTAAATCAGGCAAAGGGGAACTTGTCTGCGCTGGAAAAGATTCCGCAGGCCACGCACGGATAGAATACAAGATTTCCATCAAGTACAATAAAACTTCCCGTTAGAACAAAAAGTGTTGGTTTGAAAGCAGGCTCTCCCTCTAAAACCTCACGCCCTATTTTCTGATTGATTTTATCAGAGTATTTAGCATAAAATATTTCCCGTCAATTTCCTGAAGGCATCTGGTTCGAATAACGACCAAAGGGGAAAAAGCTATGGTCCAGACCCAAAAAGACCTATTTATAAAAAACATCTTTTCAACGGTAGCTCCTACCATGGACTTCCTGAACGCGGTTTTCAGTCTCGGGTTCTGCCATGTGTGGCGGCGGAAGGCGGTCGCCCTGTCGAAGGTGCAAAAGGAGGACAAGGTCCTCGACGTATGCACCGGCACCGGGGATCTGGCATTGATACTCATGGAGAAGATGGGATTAGAGGGGTCGTTCACAGGGATCGATTTCTGCCAGAACATGCTCGATCTCGCGAAGATAAAGATGAAGAAAAAGGGAAAGACCATGCCCGGAGAGGTATCGTTCATTGAAGGCGATGCGAAAGATCTTGGTTTCCCCGACAATTCATTCAATCTCGTGACCGTCGCCTTCGGCATAAGGAACATCCCCGACACGTTCAAAGCTCTGAAAGAGATCAAGAGGGTCCTCAAGCCCGGAGGAAGGTTCATGTGCCTTGAGCTGACAATGCCGACTAAGAAATGGTTCGTACCTTTCTATAAATGGTATACGTTCAGGGTCATGCCAATCGTCGCGAAGTACGTCGTAAAGAAGATGACCCCCTTTGCCTATCTGCCGAGATCCATCATAGCCTTTTATCCGTCTCAAGAGTTCATACAAATCATAGGGGAATGCGGCTTCTCCAATGTAGCCGTCCATTCCATGACCATGGGCGTGGCCACGGTATTCACTGCGCAAAAATAAGCGCGGTCTCTACGGTTCAGCCCTCTCGTGTCCCTGATCATAAAACTCTGCCCAGCCCCGACCGACCGCAAGGCGGATTTCCATAAGCGGCTCTCATTTGAGAATCATGTTAAAAAATCTGTTTACGATCACGCCTCTAATCACGCCGCATAGCGTTCCAATGATAAAAGACCGTGTGAAGTCAGGCAAAGAGGCGCTCGCATGTAAGGGCAACGACTCCTCAGTCCATGCGAGGATAGATTACAAGATTTCCATAAAGTACAACAAAACATTGCTTTAGAACAATGCAGTGTCAGATTAATTGGGGTATAGCGCTAGCGACCTCAAATCCCGCTCCCCTTACTATGTTGAGGATTTCAGTCTTTTCCCTTTCGGTTAACCCTGCAATTTCGGCGCACAGTTCAAATCCGCTGCCGTTGAAGAATTCAATGCTTTCCCGCATGTGCCCCCGCTCATAAATATCCTCCATTGACTGGAGTATGACTGCCTCGGCAATACTCTTCGCCTGCTTGGACTCCGGCCTTGAAACGGAGACAGCAGGGCGCTTCCCAAAATTAAAAGGCACTATTAATCCGACTTTACTTCTAACTTCCGTATTCCGTAGTTGTAATTGCATGTCGCCTCCTTTGTATTTTGTATATTGCCTATATAACGGCTGTGTCAGGGTGATCCTTTCCAATATTTCCGGACATTTTATTTCTGTCCTGCCTGTTTTCGAGAAGATAGACCGTCATTCCTAAAAGACAGTTAAAATCAAGCGGCTTTTCCATGTGGTAATAGAATCCGAGCGAATGAAGCCTTCTTATTACATCGTCATTATAATAAGCGGTTATAACTATAACCGGCAGGTCTGGATAATGTCTAAGCACATGCAGTAAAAGGTCAAACCCGTCTGTCTCAGGCATATTAAGGTCGGTTATAAGAATATCTATCCTTTTGGAGTCAAGTTCATTGATTGCGGTATTTACGTCATTGGCAGTCATTACGCTGAAATCTTTCTCAAGCATTGTGAGCCCTTCGGACAGGCTGCGAACAAAGTTCCTCTCATCATCAACGATTAAGATGTTTTTCATTTCTTTCATAATTAAGAATAAAGCAAGGTTTATGCCTGACTTTAAAAACAATTAAAATCAAGAGGTTACATATTATTAATTTGCCTTGCGAGGTTAAACCATTCATTTTGAATGGTTCAAATTGAACGGAACCACTTATTTTAGGCCATTGTCGCTTCGACTCGAAACCGGGCCGTTCGTAACCGAACGGTATTGAGCAACCTTTCTTTTTAACGTTGAAATTGATACTCCTAGCGCCTTGGCCGTTCTGGTCTGATTGCCCGAAAGTCTTTCAAGGGTTTTTGTTATGTATTGTTTCTCGATCTCTTCAAGAGGCGCTATACTATCATCAACAGCAAAACCGGCAACAGGCGCTGGATTCTGTTTAGCGGAAGCCTGACCTTTCCATAAAAAATCAGACGGCCTGATGTCATCGCTTTGTCTGAGGATAAAAGCCCTGTCAAGCACATTTTTAAGCTCCCTGACATTTCCGGGCCAGTCATAGACCATGAGTTTTTTTAATTCTTCATCTCTAAGCCTGATATCCCTGTTATAGGTTATTTTGCCGAGAAGGTATTCGCACAATTCCGGTATGTCCTGTTTTCTTTCTCTCAAAGGCGGAATATGTATTCTTATTACGCTCAAACGGAAATAAAGGTCGCTCCGGAATTTCTTGTCCAGATGGCCTTCCATCTCTGCACTCGTGGCAGCTATTACCCTGACGTTAACAGGCCTGATGGCGTCTCCGCCGAGCCTCCTGAGCTTTTTGTCCTCAAGCACGCTGAGAAGTTTTGTCTGCAGGTGCATAGGCATCTCGGCTATTTCGTCCAAAAAAAGTGTCCCGCCCTCTGCCATCTCAAAAATGCCCTTCTTTGTTGAAAAAGCTCCTGTAAAAGCGCCCTTTTCAAAACCGAAAAGCTCGGCCTCTATAAGGTTTTCCGGTATCGCCGCGCAATTTATGCTTATAAAGGCTTCTTTTTTCATCCTGCCTTTGAAATGTATGGACTTTGCCAGAACATTTTTTCCTGTGCCGGTTTCTCCTGTTATAAGAACTGAGGCCTCCGAGGAAGCCGCCAGATCAATAAGCCTGTGCATATCTGCAAGGCTCTTGCCGACAAGTACAGTGTCTTCGCTCTCTTTTACGGCTTTATAGCTTTCTATCTGGGCAACTTTTTCAAGAGCAATGGTTTTAAGGGCATTCCTTACGGTAAGTAAAAGTTCTTCAGGGTCAAACGGTTTGGAAAGGTAGTCATGGGCCCCTGCCCTTATTGCCTTTATCGCACCTTCAAAACTCGGATGAGCGGTGACGAATATAATCTTTGCCTGCTCATTATAACTCAATATGTCCGGGCAAAACGTATGTCCTGCTGCGTCGGGAAGGTTCTGGTCGAGAAGCACGACATCAACCTTTTTCCGCGCGCATAGTTCTACCCCGCCAGCTCCGGTATGCGCCTTTATTACGTTTAACTCTTCGCCTTCCATATAATCGCTGATCGCGTCGCAGAAAAGCTTATCGTCATCTATGACAAGCAGTGTCTTTTTATTGCCCACTGCTCTTCCCCTCAGGTATAAATATATCCACCGCCGTTCCTATCCCTTCCTTGCTCTGAATCTCTATAAGACAGCCCATCGAAGCAAGCATTTTTTTGCATATTACAAGGCCAAGACCCGTGCCTTTGGATTTTGAAGTGCGAAAGGGCTTGAAAAGATCATCCAGTTGCTGCCGGGTCATGCCTTTTCCGTTGTCCGCGATCCTGAGGCGTATCGTATCCGATGCCCTTGAGACCATAAAGTTAATCACAGGATCTTTCCTTCCATCGCAAGCGTCCATGGCATTCGTGAATATGTTTAGCAGCACCTGCTGAAGCGCTCTGGGATCAACATAAAAAAACTGCACATCAGGGTCCACAGTCCTTGTAGCTGTTATGCCTCCTCTCATGCAGTCGCCAAAAACAAGCTTATAAAAATTGTAGCTAAAGGTATTCACCTCAACAATCTCCATCTCCGGCCTTTCAAACATATTAAAGCTTTTAAGGCTTTTCAGCAGGTATTCCACCCGTGAGGATTCACTGAGCGCCCGGTCAATATACTCCATAATAATTTCCCTGTCATATTTATCAAGATTTTTTCTAAGCACGTTCAATGTCATTTTTATGGAGTTTATAGGGTTGCCTATCTCATGCCTCAGCCCGGAAAACACATAGCCTATATTGTTCATTATATTTACCGCTTCAGCTATTGATTCAAGCTTCAGCTTTTCAGTCATGTCACGTTTTATAGCAACATAATTGACTATTTTCCCCGAAGGATCTTTTGCAGGCGAGATAGTGGTGTCCTCCTCGTACAACGTGCCGTCTTTCTTTTTATTTATAATTCTGCCGCTCCAGATTTTTCCCTGTTTCAAGGTTTCATTGATCTCGTCGTAGAAGCCGTCATCATGCTTGCCGCTTCTCAATATGTTCATTTTTTGTCCAACAGCCTCACTTCCCGTATAACCTGTTATATACCCAAAAGCTGAATTAACATAGAGAATAACCCAGTTGGTATCCGTTACAACAATTGCGTCTGTTGCATTTTGTATGGCGGTCATAAAGCGCGTGCGGTCAGCCTCCGCGAGTCCGCGTTCGCGGCGGACTTCAGCCTCGCGGAGTTCACGTTCAATAGCAGGAATAAGTCTCGCAAGATTCCCCTTAAGGATATAATCGTGCGCTCCGGCCTTCATTGCGCTTACTGCAATGTCCTCTCCGATTTTACCGGATAGGATAATAAACGGCATGTCCAATCCGCTTTCCTTATAAATTTCCAGCGCGTCAATACCGCTGAATCTCGGAAGCACATAATCGGAAATGACTAAATCCCACTTCTCGTTTCCGAGGGCGTTTTTCATGGCCTCCGCAGTTTCGACACGCTCAAACAGAGTCTCATACCCGCCCTTCCGCAGTTCACGAAGCAGCAAAAGCGCATCGCCCTCGGAATCCTCAACTATCAAAACACGCAAATTTTTCTCAATTGCGGATTGCGCATTTGATTCACGGCGCTTCATTCAGCACCAACCAGTAAAGTCCCAATTGCTGCACCGCCTCTACAAACTGGGTAAAGTCAACCGGCTTCCGAATGTAGCTGTTTGCGCCGAGTTTGTAACTTTCAATCTTGTCCCTGTCTTCGCTTGACGTTGTAAGCACCACAACCGGAAGCAGCCTTGTCATGTCATTTGCACGAATGTGATGCAAAAGCTCCAGTCCATCCATTCTCGGCATCTTCAGATCAAGCAGGATAACCTGCGGCGTTCTGCTTGTATCCCTGCCCGCGAACTTGCCTCTGCCTAAGAGATAATCCAGGGCCTCCACTCCATCCTGAGCTATTATCACTTCGTTCATTATCCTGTTTTTTTTGAGCGCGCGAAGCGTAAGCTTCACGTCATCAGAATTGTCTTCCACTAAAAGTATTTTTTTGTTTTTCATCTATCCTCCCTCTTAATATGTCCTATAAGACCCATTTCATTTTTCATAGCGTAAAATAAACCAACGCTCCCTTATCAATCTCTCCTTCTATCCAGACGCGGCCGCCATGCCTCTCAATTATACGCTTAACAGTTGCAAGGCCAATGCCTGTGCCGGGAAATTCCTCTTCTTTGTGAAGGCGCTGAAACGGCGTGAACAGCTTGCCGGCATAATTCATGTCAAGGCCGGCTCCGTTGTCCTTAACATAATAAACTGAATTCCCGTCCTTAATAGTCTCTCCAAATTCTATCATTGCCTTTTGGAGTTTTCCGGTGAATTTCCATGAATTGCCGAAAAGATTCTCAAGCGCCACATTCAATAAATGCTCGTCTCCATCAGTAAACAGGCCATCCGCAATAATAAACTCCACCTGACGTTCGGGCTGAGTTCTCTTAAGGTTTTTTACTATCTTACCGGCAAGCCTACTAAGGTTTACATTAACGCGGTTCATATCAGTTCGCGACACGCGGGACAGATTCAATAAATCATCAATGAGAACGCCCATGCGCCTTGTAGAACTTACCATTCTATTAAGAAAATCCATGCCTTCATTATCCAGTTTGCCATGATAGTCTTCAATAAGCGCCTGACTGAACCCAGCAACACTCCTTAGCGGAGCGCGAAGATCATGGGACACAGAATAGCTGAAGGCTTCAAGTTCCTTATTGGCTGCGTCGAGTTCATCCACCTTGCGCTTAAGTTCCTCGTTAAGAGTTATGATATGGGCTTCAGCCTTTTTGCGCTCGGTGATGTCACGCGCAACATGCACGGAACCGATCGACCTGCCCTGCTCATCATAAAGCGGATTCGTAGTAACTATGAAATCGCCTCCGAGCCGCTCCTCGTGCAATTCCGCGAAATGGTGACAGCCGTCTTTCAAGGTGCGGACATGAGGGCAAAAATCCGGCGGCCCGTCCAGCCCGTGCACATATTGGTAACACGGCAGTCCAATGCATTTATCGGCATCAAGCCCCAACCGTTGCGCCATTGGTTTGTTGACCCTGAGAATCCGGTGATGGTTGTCAATGATCGCTATCAGGTCAGGCACGCTGTCAAAGGTCCGTTCCCATTCCTGCTTGGCTCTGAGGATTTCATCTTCTGCCTGCTTGCGCTCGGTAATGTCATGCACCATGCCGACAGAGCGGATAATCCTGCCGGTTTCATCCCTGAAATGCTGGCATTTTTCATGGACGTAACGGATTTCTCCGGTGGCTTTCCGCACAATCCTGTGCTCGATCTCATATATGTCCCTTCCTTCGGAAATCGAACTGGAGTATGCGTCATTAACAGCCGTACGATCATCAGGATGCACTGCCTCAAGGAATGCTTCGTATGTTGCGCTGAATTCCTGAGGTTGTAATCCGAAAATCCGATAGACTTCATCAGACCATGTAAGCTTATTCTTGACAAGGTCCAGTTCCCAACTTCCGAGGTGCGCGATTTCCTGCGATCTGTTCAGCCGTGTTTCGCTGTCGCGCAAGACGAGCGCCTGTTTCTCAGCCCTTTTACGCCCGGCCCGCAGCATATCGCCGACATAGCCGACAAATGCGCTGGTCAAAACCATGATAGACAGACGCGTAATGTGCGAGACGTCAAGAGTTATTGTATGAAGAGGTGAGACAAAAAAGTAATCCGTTATTATTGAGCCAAGGAATCCTGTCAGTACAGCAGGCCCCATCCCTGCGAATAATGCCACACCGACTGTTACAGGATACAGCATTATGTACGGTATGCCGTAGCCTATTAAGGGAACAATGGCAAACCTCAGAAGGATAGACAACGGTATTGCCAATATCGCATAACCGTACTTCGAGTATTTTTTCATATATTATCCGGTCTCCGGAAGAAAACTCGGCATGTTTACGCCTTTAAAGGGTTGAAATTCTCCCCGGACCTGCTTTAAGTGTGTTTCGACGTTAACGGCTCCCCATTTATATAATTGCTCGACCATCTTTCTTTTTTCTACCGGAACAACAAATAACACCCATGTTCCTGTGAACCTTTCCAATTCGTTTCTGATAAGAGCAAGCGCTATTTCTTCGGTGCGAGCGACACAGGGGCCCATCATGTTAAGAGCAGCATGCTTTACTGAGATCATAAAGCCGTCTATCCCCTGCTGATCGTTTTCATAGACTGAAGCATGCAATACCCTGCGGGGATTTTCTATTGCATAGCGATAATCCATTTCCCGCCTTATCGCGCTAACCTCCATTTCAAGCTCTCCCATCCCGGCAACATCGTCTATTTCAGCATCCCGCACGCGGTCTTCACCGGAGACCCGCGCATATTGATTATCTGCGGAAACATTGATCACCATGTCGTTGTGGACCACCCTTGGTATAAACCCTGAACGGTTATAGAGTGAAAATGAATTCATATTGATTGCGCTGCCGACAAGACGGCATGATTTATAGTTGTTTTCCTGAGTGAACCTGATGATATGTTCCACCATGGCCTTTCCAACGCCCCGTCTCCAATAGTCCGGATGAACGCTCATGATGCCCAATGAAACATGGTATTCGCGGGGATGGTAAAAACATGCCCCCATCATCCTTTTGGTATTATTATCAAATACTGCAATGCTTTGGCCCGGAGTAAGGTCATTATAGATGTCAAAGAAGATTGAAGTTTCCGGCGGCTTGCATCCAAAGTAGTCTTTGCCCCAGCCGTGTTTCCAATACCATGCATTGAATGAGGTATACAGCATCTCGGTATATTCGGGAATATCAGAGTTGCGAAGGGGACGAAGAAGAAACGGTTGTTTAATCATTACGCGTCCGTGCCGGCCTTCTCAATTTGTCTTTCATCCGGTGCTCCTTTAAATGAAACTCGTGATGAGTATTTATCAAAACGGGCGCTTTTAATTTGGCGTTTTTTTTAATATAACTTAAGCCCTGCCGTTTAAGCAATAAAATTAACCATCCGGCACGCAATTCAGCCTTTGCATATACACAGCGCGTGGCTTTTTTCGCTTGACATCCCGCGCCTTTCTGGTAGTCTTGTTATAGAAGGGGGGGAAAGAAAGGAGGTGAGACTGATGAGAAAGATAGTTTATCTTATGATCTGCGCTGTTTGCGTTATCTCTTTCACGGGTATCGCGCTCGCAGCCGAAATGATGGACAAGGACATGATGGAGAACAGCCAGATGATGATGGACAACAGCAAGATGATGATGGATAGCGGCAAGATGATGATGGAAAAAGGCAAGATGATGATGGAAAAAGGCAAGATGATGATGGACAACAAAGGGATGAAGAAGCAGGGTGGTATGATGATGAAGCGCGGCAAGATGATGATGAAAAAGGGCACGATGATGACGAAGGACGCCGAAATGATGATGAAAGAGAGCGATATGATGATGAAGGGCGGAATGATGGGTAAAGAGCCTATGATGTACAAACCCATGATGGATAAAAAGGGAATGTAAAATCGCTTCGTGTCTTTTTCTGTTCGTTTATGTTCGTAATAGGGCACGGCTTTTCCGTGCCCTATTTTTAACTGTCCTTTTTTCTCCAGAAAGCCAGATCTTTCAGCAGGAGCCTGAGCAGTTCAGGAAATCTCTTTTTAGATACCTCTTTGCATCTGCACTCTTCGCTCTCTTCTTCTTCCGGCTTTAAGGGCTTCTCCTTTTCAGAAGTATTGCCGCCGGGATCTGCAGATTGTTTTTGCTCTACGTCCATGTTGCACTCCTTATAGTTATTTTACATCATGGGAAAGAAAGTCTATTACAGCAACCTTATCCCGAATTTCCTCAGGCTTTCCACAAGATCAAACAACGGAAGTCCTACTACATTCAGGTAATCTCCCTCTATCTTCTTAACCATCACGGCCCCGCGGCCTTGTATAGCGTATGCTCCTGCCTTACCAATGGGCTCTCTTGTTGCAACATAAGCGTCAAGCTCTTGAGCGGACGCATTCTTAAACCAAACTTTTGTCTCTACCGAGCGGGTGATTTTCTTCCCTGTCCCCGTGTCAAGAATCGTATAGCCGGTAATGACCGAATGGAATTTGCCGTTGAGCAGGCTTAGCATTTTCCGGGCCTCTTGAGATGTATGCGGCTTCCCCAGAAATTTTCTTTTGAAAACTATAAAAGTATCAGCCGCTATTATCAGCGCATCCCTGTATTTGCCTGCAACAGCCATTGCCTTCTCAAG